>Ga0182738_1003099_pt1 | contig 19227 bp, 15 predicted proteins | sample eDN5th30CBELigMG_FD_128876 | JGI IMG/M metagenome (GOLD analysis project Ga0182738, IMG submission 128876) | Enriched Miracle-Growth compost microbial communities from Emeryville, California, USA - eDNA 5th pass 30_C BE-Lig MG (version 2)... ... | reverse complement strand
TGGCGCTTTCTGTCAAAGGCGCGCACTTGGAACAAGCTCGATCCGCAAGGTTCTGCCACATCAACGAGACTCGGTACATGACGAGTGGGCCGTCCCGCTGAGCCGGTAGAGGTAGGGAGAGGAGAGCGGCCCAACCCGTCGAAAGGTTGTCATCGAACTCGATGGAAGTTCGATCGGCTATTCGACCTATTCCGTCAGACCTGAGATGTGAACGGACTTTCGATTTTTGTGAACAACCAAGGGGGACCAGTCCGAGATGGCACGGTACGACGAAGCGGGTCGCGACACGACGGCGATTTACCAGGCCGCAGAGATCTTCCGCGCCCGCTGCCTGATGGCCGCTGGCTCGTTGATCTTCGACGACTCCCCGGTCTGGACGGTCGCCGACTTGGAACGACTCAACGAGAAGTTCGTGGATGCCCCCGACGTGTCCCACCGATCGTTCGAGGAGAATTCAAGGATCAGATCCAGGGCGAGGGCCAGCAGGTCACCCGCTTGGGGGGGCGGAAGTGCACGCCATGTACTTCCTGTTCCCGTCGAACGTCTCCGCTGACCGCAAGCGGCACTTGATCGGCGAGGTACTCGGTTGAGGCGGGGACATACTATTTAAGGACAACCTCGTTTGGCGTGCGTTCGCCGCTGGCATCGGCATCGGCGGTCAGGGCTTTAACACCCGACGCCGCTTCGAGCTTTATAATCTGATCCGGCTCGCCATCGCCTGGAAGAATCAGGCGCCTGCGCGACTGCAAGACCCTTGGGCGTACCAGGACTTCCTCAACAGAATCGAGGATGCCGAAGGTCGCCAACTCCGGCATATGCTGCTTCACCTACTGTTTCCCGACCACTTCGAGCTGATCGCCAGCGGCGACCACAAGGGACTCGTATCCCAGGCCTTCGACGGCCTGCTCACGGAGCCACCCGAAGGAACCGACCGCCAGCTCTACGCCATCCGACAAGAGCTGACCCGGCTGCTGCCAGGACTGGATTGGACTTCTACAAGCTGTTTTTTGCCGAGGCGTGGTACGACTCGGCGGGGGGCACCGAGGTCATCCACCACAAGAAGCAGGTCGTGCTTTATGGCCCGCTCGGCACGGGCAAGACCCACCGGGGCCGGGCTCTGAAGCTCGCGGAGAGGCTCATCCGCTCGGCGGCCCTCCAGCGTTGGGGCTGATCGCGCTACTTCCAGGAGCAAGCCCACGCCAGACGAGTGGTCAAGGACAACGTTCACGTCGTGCAGTTACACCCCGCCTTCTCCGTATGAGGACTTCGTCCGTGGCCTCCACCTCTCTGGGAATAAGACAGAGTACCGTCCCGGGGCCTGCTCCAGGTTCTGGCCAGTATGCAGTCCGGACCTCCGGAGGAGCGGCCACCCCATGTCCTGATCCTCGACGAGATGAACCGCACCGACCTCAGCCGCATGTTGGGCGAATGCTTCTCCCTGATCGAGAACCGGGACAGGCCGGAGCGCCTACCCGGAACCGACGGAGACGGCCGTGAAATGACCCTCTCTCTTCCGTCGGACCTGTACGTTGTCGGCACAATGAACCTGATCGACCAATCGGTGGAGCAAATCGATTTCGCACTCCGCCGCCGGTTCCTCTGGATCGAGTGCCTCTTCGACGCCGAAGTGTCGTGCAGGAAATGTGGACTAAGAATCCGGCCCCGCGGCATGGCTGGCTATTCGCGGTCCCGTTCCCGATCTCGGTCTCGTGGCGAAACGCTTCGCGTCAGGGGTTCCACTTCAATGAAGACGAGGAGTTCGGTACCGGTTGGCACGGTGCCGGGGATGCGCATGTTGAACAGGCCAGCCTTGGATTGGAGGATTCCCGGCAGAATTCCCCCCGAGATCAGCAGGGTTTGCTTCAAGGGCCAGTTCTTCACGGGGACGTTGAGCCGAGTTTCCATGGCTTCGGGCACGTCGATGGTCAGCTCGCTCGGTCCGATCTCGCGCGGGGCGATCACGCGGGTTCGGTGGAAATTCTTGACCATGTTGGCCGTGAGCTCGATCGCCGCGTCGGCCTGGTCACCATCGTAGGTCAACAGGGGGCTGAGCTTTAAGGTGACCCCCTCCTCAAGCTGGTCGGTTCTGGGTTGATATCCCAGCCCCGCCGCACTCTCTCGCTGCAATCCGCCGGTATATCCGCGCGGCTCTGAGGTCTTGATCACCAGGGTTTGGCCGTTGACCAGCTCGACCTTCTGGTCGGTCAGGAGCTTGAAGTTTTGCGAGATCATCATCTGGTTCATGGCGAATCCCGCGTCGTCGGCGCTTAGGGTCCAGATTTGCTGCCCCTGGGGGCCCGCGCCAACGGGGGTGAGCCGGGAGTGGACCACGTATCGCCAACGGCTATCGGCCGCCGCCACGAAGCGGACCCGGATGGCCAGGGTATCGTTCGCCGCGTCGATGAAGCGCTCGACGATCTCGTCCACCTTCTTCAGTACGTTCGCGCTATTGAAGACACGGAGCTGGGTGCGGCTGGCGCTGAGAACGGCGATCTTGTCGCCGTGCCAGTCGTTTGAGGTGGTCCGGCGAAAGATCCACTCAACAATGGCGTTCTGAGGCTGGCTCTGGTTCTGAGTCAGGCTGGTATAGCGCGAGATATCGTATTTCTGCCACCGCTGACCCGCCTCGGCGGGGAAGTTGGCGGGAATCTCGTCCTCGGCACCCTCGGCGCTGGGGGACCGTGGCTCGGTTCTCGACTCGTAGTCCAGTTGATCCTCGTCCCGCGAACGCCGGCTCAGCGCCGGCTCGGAGTCGGTACTTCGAGCTCGAGTGCGGTTTCGAGGCGTGGACTGGGCGAGCAGCCTGCCCGGCAGCAATCCACCCAGAAGTGAAAGAAACAGGGCCGAGCGGCGATCCATGCCAGTGGCCTCCTTGCCCGGCTGGCGTCGGGACGACGTGATTCGTCAATCAATGGTTGATTTTAGGTGTTTTTGATCGGGAACGCGGAGCTGGGGCGTCTTACCTGAAAATCAGGTGGTTCAGCGAGGCCCAGCGCGTTCAAAAACATGAGGATTGCATCGTTCACCGGGCCTCTCATAGCCCCGATGCGCGGGAACCTTAGCAAAGGTTGCGATTAGGCTCAAGATCAGTGGGCAACTTGACCGACGAGGCGGCGGAGAATCACCTTCATTATCGAGACCGGGAATGGACCCACAGTGAGGTGGGACTTGCAACGCGATGATTCCCTGGGATTGGTCTGTCAGGTAAGGGATTAGGAGAATGCGGCGTAACTGGTTGTGGATTGTGTCCCGAATGGGATACAATTGAGTTGGATTTGAAGGGGGAATCCGACGATGTCCAAGGCAAAAGCGAAAAGTGACTTGCCCAAGCCCAAATCGAAAACGACCCGCAGCAAGCCAAGAGGGCGGCAAACGTCCTCCCTCAGTAGTGTGATCCGAGCCCGAATCGACCCTGACCTGAAGGCGCGAGCGGAACAAGTGCTGGACAGCATCGGGCTCAAGCCAAGTGAAGCCATTCGCCTCTTCTATGCTCAGATCGACTTAACGCACGGGATTCCCTTTCCCGTGAAAATCCCCAACGCCGAGACGATCGCCGCGATGCAAGACGCGGAGACCGGTCACGTAACCCGCCACGCTAACCCCGCCGAACTGTTCGATAAACTGGGGATTTGACTTGGCGAAGCGCTCACCCAAGCCTGTCCCATCCACTCCGCGGCCACCACTCACACCTGCGACCACAAAGCAATTCGAGCGGGATCTCGGCTTGGCGAGAAAGCGGGGTTTGAACCTGGACCGACTCCGTCAAGTGATCGAGCAGCTCTGTTCGCGCCAGTTGCTGGCCCCCAACTTCTCCGACCATTCTCTCAAGGGCGATTGGAAGGGGTTTCGTGAGTGCCACATCGCCCCTGATTGGCTCCTCATCTATAAGATCACTGAGACCGAGCTCACCCTCACGCGAACGGGTACACACGCCGACCTCTTCGGGTAAGACCCGACCAAAATAGAATCCATCGATTCGCCTTGTCCGTTGCGAGCATCGTCGATCAGGTCAGGCACCGCGGCCTGACTTGGGCACCTGGGCCCGTACCAAAGGGGGCCCAGGCCCCCGTGCCCGATCGTTTCGCGTTCAGAACAAGACCGCCGCGAGCTTGCGCTGATAGGTGCCCACGAGTTCGGAGCCGCCGAGGAGTTGGAAGATCGCGAGCATGGTCTTTCTGGCCTGTTCGCCGACCCCTTTGCGGTCGCGCTCGACGAGTTCGAGGCAGATGTCCAGGGCTTCTTCATACTGGTGGGCGGCGGCGAGGGCTTCGGCCAGGGCGAATTTGAGGGAGAGGTCGGTAGGTTTCGCCGCCAGTGCCGCGCGTGCCTCGTCGACTCCACCGGTCGCTTCTCCCTGGGTGCGGAGCAAGAGCTCGGCCTTGAGTTTCTCCGCTTCGGGTTCGAGGAACCCCCGGCGCTCGAGCTCGGTCAACAGCCTTTGGCTCTCCTCCAGGCGATCCTGCCCGAGCAAGGTTCGGGCGAGCCCGATCTTGGTCATCGGATCCTTGTCGTCCAGGGTCAAGGCTTCCCGATATTTGGCCTCCGCGCCGGGGAGGTCGGTCGCTTCAAGGTCTCGGGCCTCTTTGACCAGGATTTCGGCGGGGGTCGGCATGAGCCGGTCGATAAACTCGCGGATCGCGGTCTCAGACAGGACGCCGACGAACGAGTCACGCACTCGCCCGTTGCTCAGCCCGAAGACGGCGGGAATGGAACGCACGCCAAAGGCGGAGGCAATCTGCGAAACCTCCTCGGTATTGGCCTTCACCAGGGTGAATCGGCCGTCGTATTCCTCGGCTAGTCGTTCGAGGATGGGGCCAAGCGTTCGGCAAGGGGCGCACCACTCCGCCCAGAAGTCCAGGACCACCGGTTGGTCGGCGGAGCGCTGGATCACGTCCTGATCGAACGATTGGAGGGTGGTCTCCACGACGTGCGGCTTGTTCGTGCTCATAAAATTCCGTCTACCAACTCTGGGGCCTGATGAATAAGATCGCAGCGCGATCGATCACCGACTACACGGTAAAATGGGGGAAATGTGAGGCTAGGGCATCGGACGCAATCGTGCTCCAAGGGCGCTCGAACGCGCCCGTCCGTTGGAATGTCCCCCTCGGCACCGTGGATGATCGATTCGTCGGGCTCGATGGGTGAGCGCGAGAGGCGGTGGATGGATCGACCGGTCCCCCTCGCGCGTCCCTTTCGATCTTCAATCATACGTCTGGCGTCATGGAGATACGATGGTTCGCACGATCTTGGCCTTGCTTCTTGGATTGGCGTTGGCCGTGGGGGCGCCGAGTGGGGTTCGGGCGGAGGAACCGACCGATGCCCTGACCGTGCGAGCCCTGAGGATCGATCGCCAGCTTGAGCGGGTGATCGCCCTGTTCGAGGGGGCGCGGGCTCCGAACCCGGCCGCCGCTCTCGCGGGATGGAAGCGAGCGACCCACGGCCTGGGCCGGCCGCAACTGGGCAAGGGGCTGGAGGCGGCCATCGCCGCGCTCAACCCGGGCATGGTCCGCGAGTTGGTCCGCCTGGAAGAGATCAAGGTTGGGCTTGGGTTCGACCCAGACAACGGGCAGGCCCGGTGGTACGTGGCCGCCCCCGGCGACGATGGAACCCTGGCCGCCCTGTTGACCGCGACCGCCTTGACGGAAGGGGAAGCCGACGCATCGTTCCGCGAGTTCCGGGTGGATCGGCTCGGCCCGCCAGGAGCCCCTCTGGCCCTTCGGATCCCCGGCGCCCTGGCTCTGGCCGCCACCCGCGCCGACCTATCCACTGTGCTGGCGGAGGTTCGCAAACGCCAACCTTCAACGACCAGTGAGGAGACCGGCTGGCGGTTCGAGGTCAAGCCGGAGCAAATCCCGCTCACCGGCCCGATCTCACGTCAACGCGCGATCGAGGCGCTGCGTGCCTCCGACCTGAACCGGATCAAGGGGAGCGCCGGGATCGAGGGAGATGCCTTCAAGGTCACCACGACGAGTGAATTACGCAAGGCGGCTTTTACCGGGTCGATCGACCCCGCCTGGCTCGACTGGATCCCTGCCTCGGGGGTGCTCGCCGGGGTCTCGCTGGCGATCGACGCGAGCCCGACGGCCTGGGACGCCCGGTTTGCCTGGGCCGACCGCGTTGAACGCGTCGATCCGCTCAATGGTCAGCTCGCCCCCTTGCGCACCCGGTTGATCCTGCTTTCGATCGCCGCGGGGATTCAGCCCGAGGTTGATCTCTTTCCCAAGATTCGAGGGGTGACCGCTTATACCGCGTCCGCCTCGCCTTGGGTTGGCCGGTTGAACTCGCTCGTGTTGGCGCTTCACGTGGCCGATGAGGCGTCGGCCGATCGGCTGGCCACTCACCTCTTCCCCCGGCTGGTGGCCGCACTCTCGAAGCAACCGGTGAGCGTGGCACGGGAGGATGGAACCATCCCGCTGGGAACGGTCTCCGGGCGCGAGGTGGTCCTGAGGCGGAGTGGATCCACCCTCCTGTTCGGGTGGGGAGTGTCCTCGCTTGACTCGGCGCTCGCCGCCAAGGAAGACACGACCCGCTCCGCCGGGACAACGCTCCGCGAGCTAGGCGGCAAGAATCCGCCCCAGCGTTTGGGGGTTGTCTGGACCGATCAACTCGCCCGTCCCTTGCTCAACGGTGCCTCGCCCGTGGTCTGGGTGGGACGCAACCAGAAGCAGGCTTTGAGCGACGAGCTGACTTGGAGCGGGCTCAAAGGGATCGTTCAGCGCTTTCTGACGCGGGTCCCGTTGGAGTACCCCATCAACCCTTGAACGTGTCCTTGCCGCGCCGCGGTCGCCTCGCCCCCTCCTCGGTCGAGACATTTGGGGTTAGTTAACCTGACCTGCTTTTGGTGTTTTCGAAGAACTCCCTTGCTCCTGGATGCTCCATGACCACCGCCCCCAAAGACGAATCCCCAGCCCGGCTGATCGACCTTCACACCGACTGGATGCTGCAATACGCCCAGGAATCCACGACTTATGACGCGTCGCTTTACGAGCGGGTCAAGGAACGACTGGGGCAGGCCGAGGGGTATTTGCAGGGGACCTGGGCGGCGGTTCTCTCGTGCTATCGACGCGCCGAGGATTGGGCCCAACAGACTGATCCCTGGCGAGCGCTGGGAGAGCTCATCGCTCGTATCGAGGCCGAGTTCCCAGGCCGCTTGCTCATGGGGTCGGAGGACCTCGCGCGGTTCTTCGATGATCCCGAGGGGCTGTGCTGGGGGGTGATCGGTGTCGAAGGGTTCGACGCTCTGGTCCGGGAGGAGGCGGACCTGGATCGACTCGTGAGCCTCTTCGAGCGAGGTGTCCGGCTGTTTCAGCCCGTCTATACCTCCTCGAGCTTGCTCGCCGGGTCGTCCGCCTCGGGCGATGATCGAGGGTTGACCGAGCTCGGTCGCCGGTTCCTCTCAACGCTCGAGAGCGCGGTCGCTGCTGCCGAAACGGGACCACGCTGCCTGGTTGACCTTGCCCATTTGAATCCTCGTTCCGCGTCCGAGGTGCTGGCCTGGTTCGAGGCCGATGCGTCGAGGCTGGGTCGGTTGCTCCCGATTTACAGCCACGGAGCGATCGAGCACGACGGTTTTGACTCCCCTCGAGCGCTGAGCCGGGCGAATCTGGTTCGTCTGCGCACGCTGGGGGGCTACGTGGCCTTGAGCGTGAGCCCTCCTTTCTACAATCGGCCGGAGCAGCTTCGGGCCGATCTCGAGGCCGCGGCCTCGGTCCCCTTCCTCGGCGCGGCGGGCTTCCACGGCATCGCGATCGGCTCTGACTTTCTGGGAGTCGATCAGACCCTCCCCGGGCTGAGTAATGCAATTGAGGTGGTTGATTGGCTGGGCGAGACCTTTGACCCGGCGACCGCGGCTGCCTTGAGACAGGGGAACGCCCTGAACCTGCTGCGCTGGATCGTTGGGAACCCCGTCCCAGCGTCCTGAATTCCGGGGCCGAGCAGCTCGCATGGCTTCTGCCGAAATGGCAGTCGGATCTGCTCGCCTGACGCGAACGGCAGACCTCGGCCGAGCGTGTCGAGATGAGTTGTGAATTCGCAAACCTTTTATTGAAGGGGACTTGAGATTCAAAATTCGGTAGGGCACGCCTCTTGCATACAGGGGGAGGTCATCGAAAGCGGCCGCATTCGCCGTGCGTACGTGGGCGGGTGTGTTTGGCCGCGCGAGCGAGGGGCCTCGGAATCGCCGAGGCGGGGTAGAACAGCAAGGAGACCGGACCGATGAATCTCAAGCCGTTGGGCGATCGAGTGGTTGTCGAGCGAGAAGAGGCCAAGGCGACGACCGCCGGTGGAATTGTGTTGCCCGACACGGCCAAGGACAAGCCGCAAAAAGGGAAGGTTCTTGCCATTGGTGATGGGCGAATCACCAAGGACGGGAAGCGTCGTGAGTTGCAGGTGAAGGTTGGCGATCAGGTCCTGTTCACGTCCTACGCGGGGGACGAGTTCAAGGTTGAAGGGGACAAGAAGGTCCTCCTGATGCGGGAAGACGACATTCTGGCGGTCATCGACTAACTGACGCGCCTCGGATAAGCATCCACCTCAGAATACCTGTGCCCGGATCGACTCAAAATCCAAAATGAGTGGGAGTGACTGATTCATGGCTGCCAAGATGATCGCGTTCGATCAGGAAGCCCGTCAGGCAATGCAGCGCGGCGTGGCGAAGCTCGCCCGCGCGGTGAAGGTGACCCTCGGTCCCCGTGGTCGTAACGTCATCATTCAGAAGTCGTTCGGCTCGCCGACCGTGACCAAGGACGGCGTCACCGTCGCCAAGGAAATCGAGCTCGAAGACAAGTATGAGGACATGGGCGCGAAGATGGTGAAGGAGGTCGCCAGCAAGACCTCCGACGTGGCCGGCGACGGCACCACCACCGCGACCGTCATGGCCGAGGCGATCTACAACGAAGGCCTCAAGGCCGTTGTGGCCGGTGTCAACCCGTCGATGATGAAGCGAGGAATGGACAAGGCCGTCGCCGACATCGTCGAGCAACTGCACAAGATGAGCACCAAGGTCTCCAACACCAAGGAGACCGAGCAGGTTGCCACCGTCGCGTCGAACTTCGACACCGAAGTCGGCAAGATGATCGCCGAGGCCACCGAGAAGGTTGGCAAGGACGGCGTGATCACGGTCGAAGAGGGCAAGTCGCTCAAGACCGAGGTCGAGTGGGTTGAGGGGATGCAGTTCGACCGGGGCTACCTGAGCCCTTACTTCGTCACCGATCCCACCTCCATGGAAGCGGTGCTCGAAGACGCCTATGTCCTGATCTACGAAAAGAAGATCTCGTCGGTTAAGGACATGGTGCCGGTGCTCGAGAAGGTTGCCCAGACCGGCAAGCCCCTCTTGATCATCGCCGAGGACATTGAGGGCGAGGCCCTGGCGACCTTGGTAATCAACAAGCTGCGTGGCACCTTCCGCTGCGTGGCCGTGAAGGCCCCCGGCTACGGCGATCGTCGGAAGGCCATGCTCGAGGATATCGCGGTCCTGACCGGTGGCAAGCCGATCTTCGAGGCCCTCGGCATCGATCTCGAGAACGTCGCCCTGACCGACCTTGGCCAGGCCAAGAAGGTCCAGGTTGACAAGGACAACACCACCATCATCGAAGGCTCCGGCAAGAGCGACGCCATCAAGGGCCGGATCGAGTCGATCCGCCGCGAGATCGGCGAGACCAAGAGCGACTACGATCGCGAGAAGCTCGAAGAGCGTCTGGCGAAACTGGCCGGTGGTGTCGCCAAGATCAACGTGGGCGCCGCGACCGAGAGCGAGATGAAGGAGAAGAAGGCTCGCGTGGAAGACGCCCTCCACGCGACCCGCGCTGCTCTGGAAGAAGGGATCCTCCCCGGTGGTGGTGTCGCCCTGCTTCGTGCCTCGCGCACGATCAGCCCGGCCCAGCTCTCGGCCGACGAGCAGACCGGATACCAGATCATCGTCCGCGCTTGCTCCGCTCCCATTCACCAGATCGCCCAGAATGCCGGGCAAGACGGTGGCGTGGTGGTGAGCAAGGTGGCCGAAGGGACCGGTAACTTCGGTTACGACGCCCTGAACGACACCTACACCGACCTGGTCAAGGCCGGCATCATCGACCCGACTAAGGTCACCCGGTCGGCCCTCCAGAACGCCGCGAGCGTCAGCACCCTCTTGCTGACCTCCGACGCCCTGATCGCCGATGCCCCCGAAGACAAGAAGCCCGCTGGTGGCGGCGGCTCGGGCGGCTACGACGACATGTATTGAGTCGAACGCGAGGCGTTCGCGCCTCGCTTCCGCTTTCGTTCCTCGCGGGACGACTTGCACAAGAAAAGGGAGACCGGATTTCCGGTCTCCCTTTTTTTATGTCAACGTCCCAGGTATGTCGGCAGGGCTTCTTGCACGACGAAGCCTTTACCAACCTCCAACCAACGCCTCGCCCCGTCCCCCGCCAGGACTCAGGTTCCCCGAGTTACCCCGAAGCGCCAGCGAGTGAATCTCTTTGATTCTCTACAAGCCCGAAGCGCCAGCGAGTGGATCTCTTTGTCGTTTTAAGCTAAACCATGATTATGTTTATAAATTCGTAGGGTGTGTCAAGCGTCAGCGCAGACGCACCAACCACATAAGCCGACGCCTGCGTGTGGACGCATTTTCGCTTGTATCGATGGAAAATTGTGGTCGCGTGCGTGACCTACCCAGGAATTGGTGCGTCTGCGCTGACGCTTGACACACCCTACGAATACTGGGCTTGGAACAAGGAGCGACTTGATCGGTCATGCTCGGTTACATTTTGCATTTTTTTTGCCAGCCCGAAGCGCTAGCGAGTGAATTGAATTATATCGAAATTTGCAGAAATGCTGGTTCGTCGCGTCGTGGTGACAAACGATTCAACGCGCTGGCGCTTCGGGCTTGAAAAAACAACCGTTTACGGCCTTTCGGGATGCTCAATAGATGATGTGTCGATGGGTTTCCCCTGGGAGTCGATGAGCGGCCCCCCTGCTCTGTTGAAAACCTGGCCCAAAGGGTCGAATGGGATGACGTTGGGAGAAGTCATACCGCCGGAAAGGATCGCCTGGAACGCCTGGTTGACCGACCAATCCACTTCCGTCACCTTACTCTCGGGCACGTATAAGGTAAACCCAGCCGGGGGCATGACGCCGGTCAGCACACAGACGCAGAGAATCTTCTCGCCGCTTTGCTGGTCGGTCAGTACGTTGGTGACAAAGGCCAGGGCGCGCATGCCGGGGTGAGGGAACTCGACCAGAACAACGCGCTGGGATTTGCTGCTGTTCATCTGGTTGCCCAGCGATTGCGCCACATTGGTCAGGGCCTTGTAAATGGTGGTCACGACCGGCACATGGCGCAGGATCCAGTCGAGTGCCCGGAGGCATGACGAGTGGACCATCAGGCCTAGCATATAAAGAAACGCCATGACGATCACGACCGCCAGGATCGGAGCGACCACCTGCTCCCACCAGAACGGTAGGTTGGACTTCTCGGCGAAGAGATACGTGGTGAGCTTCCCCATGGGGGTCAGCACGATCCCAAGGAAAGTCGTGTAGAGCCAGAAGACCAGCCAGAACGTCAGGACGATCGGCAAGGCCAGAAGCAAGCCACTGATGATGCGCGTGCGAAGTTCGACCGTCACACTCCGAAACAGGCCGGGTTGCTCCTTGGTCGAAGACTTTTGAGCAGGGGAAACGGAGTCCATGACGCGAGGCTCCTCCTCAACAGCGAAGTGGTCCAAATTCGCCTACAACCTACCAGAAAAGCGTCCCGAACCCTCTCCCTTTCCGAACTCCTTTCGACCTTCTTCGCGGAACCTGGAACGTGTTGGCGGGTGAACTGGGTAACGTAAATGGTGAAGGGAGGTCTTGAAGCATTGGAAGCATTGGCCAGCGTCAAGAATTGTCTTGCCATTTTCGAGCTGGAAGAATAGGTGATCCATCATAGAGTCTGACAATAAAAAATGTATGCCGATTCTTGATCTGGGGCTCGAGACGACCGAGAGGCGGGTGGAGGCATGAGGCGTCAAGGAATGCGGCTCGCGTTGCTTTCCCTCTTGTTGGTCCCTTTCCTTGTCGCCGCGGGGGACGACGGGAATCAGATCAAGGCCGATGGTATTCACAGGCGGCTCTCCCCTCCGAACTCAGGGCTCCGCGGTTGGATCTGGCCCCTGGCGGGGGGACTGATGATCGCGGGTGCGATTGCTTTCCGTTTTCGGTATCGACGCTGGGGGGAGCCGGTCGCCGGGCGAGCGCGTCGAGCGTGTCGCGGGTTCACGCTGATTGAACTCATGGTGGTCATCGGCATCATCGCCTTCCTCCTTGGGATTCTCCTGCCAGCCGTACAGGCGTCGCGCGAGGCGGCTCGCCGCTCCCAGTGCGTGGGCCACCTGAAACAGATCGCCATGGCCGTGGTCTTATACGAGTCTGAGCATGGTGTCTACCCATTCGGAGTGGGGGGGACAGGGGTACCTGGTCGTGTTCCGAGGTGGTCGGCCCAATCCCAAATCCTGCTTTGCCTCGATCTGACTAGCGTATTCAACTCCATCAACTTCAGCTTTCTCGCCTGGCCTTTCCAGCCCCTGGGCCTACCCAACTCGACGGCGGTTTCGACCAAACTCGAGGTTTTCCTCTGCCCGTCCGATGGGGATTCCATCGCTGACGGTGGGCAGATCGCCCATAACTCGTATCGCGCGTGCGCTGGGAGCAAGCCGTACAACCTCGCGGCCGACTCGCCCGATGGCACGGGCCGCAACGACGGGATGTTCTGGTTTCAGAGTGCCGTGCGTGCAGCCGACCTCACCGATGGGATGAGCTCGACCGCGGCCTTCAGCGAGCGTTGCCTGGGCACTTTCCCTGTGCTCGACACCAGGGCGGACTATTTCCTGACCAGTAACTCGATCTCCGAATGTCAGGCCGCCAACCCACGGCTTACTCCGGTCGCCAGCGACCCGCTCGAGCAGTCAGGGGGACGTTGGAGTGACGGCAACGTCTGTTACGCTCGCTACCAGCACGTTCTGCCACCGAACCAACTCGGTTGCTACCTCGGCGGGAGCGTCGACAACGACGGGCCCATCGCGGCAACGGCCAGCAGCCGGCACCCTGGAGGTGTCAACCTGCTCACGGCCGATGGTGCGGTCCGCTTCGTTAAAGACTCGATCCATCCCAAGGTCTGGACTGGCCTCGGCACGATCGCCCGCGGCGAAGAGATCGGCGGAGATTTCTAACCGGCCGGGATACCAATCCCAGGGTAGCATTCGTCACTGGGCGATCTGACGATCATGGGCTCGATCCAGCCTAACTTGGGTTCGGTCTTCGTAATCGACCTTTTGCCCTTCGCTGTGCGGAAGGCGGACGCGAACCGATTGATTCCGGAGATGACCCTTCCGGCCAGCCTATTGAGACAAGACGAAAAATCGCTGATTGAAACAAGAGTGTTTGGGATCAATAAGTTGTGATTATTGGTTATTTAAAAGTTTTGGTGCCAAGAGCATCCCGTTGAAGTCTGCAATCCTATCCTTCCACAAACCTTGCCTTACCTGCGAGAACTTTATAGTTCTCAGGAATAGTTTTTGGCAAAATGGGAATTCGAATCAGAGGAGTTGGTTCCCGCTTTGCATTTCCACAGTACCAATGCTTTCCGCTGGTATACACGAATACTTCCCCGTCGGGCGCCGCCTCAAGTTGAAGAAACAGCGTGTGCGAACTTAGCTTGCCATAATCGCAGGTGAACCTGATCTTTTGATTGTCTTGGAGCAAGATGTTTTCATTTTCGATTTTCACAATCCGAATCGGTGAATTCAAGACTTCGTTCTCGATTGATTTGTAATTTTTGAAATCGACCAAGACATACCCTTGTCTTGTCAAGGTTGTTTTTATGGCGAGCAAACAGGCCACGAAAAGCAAATAGATCGTCAGTCGCTTAAGTCGATCTAGAGTCGTTGCCATCTGGATTACCTACGAAACGAGTTGGATAAGTGATTTTAGTAGGGTGAGTCAAGCGTCCGCGCAGATGCACCAAAAGCCGACTCGGTTGTCTACAGTACCACGATACGTTCCAGCGTGTTGCTCCGTCACGACTAATCCATAGGGATTCTTTCCCTGGGAGCGCGGGCGTCCCGCCCGCAATTGGTACGTGCGACGAGCGGGTGGGACACCATTGTCCCCAGGAAAGGCGATGTTCGGCTTGAAGCTCTCCGCGGATCACGGTGGGTTGCTCATCTGGAATCGGTTGGCTTGTTAAGTTTCATCGCATGAATGGCTACGAGCAATTTGCAAAATCAATGATCGTTCGATTCCAGGCCCATGTCTCTGCCAGTTCTTTCTCGAACGCTGAGGATCGCGGGCCAGAAATCGCCATCAGGGCGGTTTAGTCAGAGCGCGACTAATTCCCTCGACGCCTCCAGGCGACCTTCGGTTTTTCTCGCCTTTGGGGACTTGCGGGTCGTGTTTTCTTGAATTCAGAGATCATTTTGACAATCACGTTCTATGCTCGAATGCACGGTGAGGCACCGGGGTAGTCCGAATCGATGGGGATGAGGTGAGACCCGGCACATCTAGAAAAGGTGTGGATCCCACTTTTCCCCACAAGGGAAGCTTGGGCCAGACTCAGGCATTGAATCGGCAGACCTGACCGAAGTCGCGAAGGCACCGATTGACGCGGATTCGGGAGGTCCCGGATCGCGTAACTTCAAATAGAAAAGATTCCATGATGATATCGATCCGTGATGCGATTCGTTTCAAGTCCGCATTTTCAAGTCGGTTGAAGCGGTCGAAGCGTCGGCCCTCCTTGTATTCGAGGGTCAGCGGTGTGGAGGTGCTGGAAGAACGGCAACTCCTGTCTACCATCACGGTGTCGAACCTTAACCAGGCGGGTGCTGGCTCCCTTCGCCGCGCGATCCTCGAGTCCAATGCGCAACCAGGTCCCGACACGATTGATTTTCAGGTCAGCGGGACCATTCGCGTTGGCCGAACCTCGCTTCCGGCGATCACCGATACCGTGGTTCTCGATGGATCCACGGCACCTTCGTTCGCCGGATCACCTGTCGTGACCGTGAATTTCCAGGGCACCAACGGCCTCCGATTCAAAAACGGCGCCGACGGATCGGTCCTCAGGTCCCTTTCCCTTGTGAAAGCCGGTGGGGCGGGGGTGACTCTCCACGCCTCGCGAGTGACCGTGGAAGGCAACTACATCGGCCTTCTCGCCGACGGGAAGACGGTCGCGGGCAACCGTGGTGATGGCATTCGGATCGATGCCTCGTCGCGCAATAATTTGATCGGGAACAGTGATCCGGTAACGAGCGTCAGCTATTATGACGCCTCCGGCGTGAGTCTTCAGCCCGTCTCGGCCTGGCAAGGGATCCGCCCCGCCGCGACGAGCGGCCAGTACCTGATGGTTGGGACTTCGGGAGTGAACGGGCTCCTGTATGAAGGGTCGATCTCAGGCGTCGTCGGCACGAGCTACGTGGTCAACTACCCGGGTGCCGCTTCCACCAGTGTCTACGGGCCCGACCTCCTTGAAGGGGGCCGACTGCGGTTGGTCGGCAGTTACAAGGCCGGGAATGACACCGTCCAGGGGTTCCTCTTCGAGGGAACCACCGCCGACCTCGCCCAGAGTGCGAACTTTCGGACGATCGACTATCCCGGGGCCAAGTTCACCTATGTCCACAGCACGATGGGCGGCCTCGCGGTCGGCAACGCCGATGGGCCCGTGGCGAACTTGCCCATCGGCACCGGGCACGCCTTCCTCTACGACGTCGCCCAGGACAAGCTGTTGCCCGATATCATCTATCCGGGCTCCACGAGCACCACGGCCTACGGGATCTGGCATAACGGTCTCACCAGTTACACGATCGTCGGAGGATACTCCACCCTCCTCAACTCAAGTGGGGATGTTTCCAACGGCTACATGGTCGATTACGACTCCGCGACCGGGACGTATACGAACTGGACTTCGTTCGCCTATCCGAACGGACCGATTGGGCGTGACTTCATCACCCACTTCGAGGGGGTCAGCAGCACGGAATCGGGCGTTTATACGCTGAACGCCGACTCCATCCAGGCTGGCTCCGCCAATCCGGCCCAGGGCTCGTGGGTCACGGTGAGGCGCAATCCCGACCGCTCGTTTGGTCCTGGAGTGTGGGTCGACCTGAACGATCCGAGCGCTGAGCCAAGCATCAGTAGCAGTAATTCGGTCGCCGGCAATCAGGTGGTCGGACTTGTCATCGGCGCCTCGGGCACCAAGTCGTTTCAGGCGACGGTAAACACCGGATTCCAGTTGTCCAACGTAATTAGCGGTAATCGCGGCAACGGCATTGGGATCTACGGGTCGCATGATAACCAGGTCGCCATGAACCAGATCGGGACAGATGCCACCGGCACGCTCCGTCGAGGAAACGCCAGGAATGGAATCCTCGTCACGCAAGGCGCGGCGAGGAACCTGATCGGTGGTCAGGCGACCGGCGGAAACGACCCCACGGCGAGTGTGTTCGCTCGCCCCCCGCAAGGGAACCTGATCTCGGGCAACGATGGAAATGGAGTCCTGATCAATAAGGGGGCCACGCAAACCCTTTTGAGCGGGAACTTCGTCGGCACCGATGGTTCGGGCAATGCCCCCCTGGGCAACCGGCTGGACGGTGTGGCGATCGAGCACGCCGACGGCAACCAGTTGATCGGCTGCACCCTCCAGCAAAGCCCGTTCGTATTCTATAACGTCCTGAGCGGCAATGATGGTAGCGGCCTGCGGATCACCAACTCCAACAACACGACGGTCCAGGCCAACTTCATGGGCGTGGGAGCGAACAACGCCTCGATCGTGGCCAATGGCGGCAACGGCCTTCTCGTCTCGGGGACGTCCAACAACACGCAGGTTGGTGGTGTGATCCCCCTGGGGAATGTGATCTCCGGTAACAACCGTAATGGAATCGAGGTACGCGACCGGGCCAGCGGATTCATCTCATTCAACACCTTCGCCGGGATCTACGCCTTTGGAGATGCCGCGGCCAACCGCCGTAATGGAATCCTGATTACATCGAGCGGTGGCAACAACCTGATTCGCACCTGTATCGTTTCGGGCAACCTCGGCAACGGGATCGAGCTGAGTGGCCAGGCCACCCGTGTGCAGGTGGTCGACACCGCCGTTGGGACGAACACCTGGATCCAAACGGCGATCCCGAATCTAGGCAGTGGCATCAAGATTTCAGGGAATGCCCACGGGAACGCCATCGGTGGCTTCAAGGCGTCCATCGAGCCCCGGGTGACGACCTCATCGAATCGCCGCTATGGAGTCGAGTTCGCGGGCAAGGCCAACAACAACGTGGTGTTTGATACCTACGTCGGCACCAACGCCAACGGCACCGCCAACCTGGGGAACGGCCTCGGAGGGATCTTGCTCGGAAAAGGGACCTCGTCCAACATTCTTGGAGGGAGGGAGACCGCCTTGCAGAACAAGATTCTCAACAGCCTGGGCAACGGGGTCACCATCCAGTCTTCCAAAGGCAACGCCGTGCTGGGCAATGAGATCAGCAAGAGCCTGGGCTATGGCGTCTTCGCCTCCGGCAACTGCTTCGGTACCGTGGTCGGGGCCAACACGTTCATGTCGAATGCCAAGGGCAATGTCGACCTGACGAACGCCGTCGGCGTCGAATTCATCCCCTGAAAACCCGCACCATGAACCCGATGGGCGGAGTCTCTCCGCGCGTCGGTTTCTCGAGGTGACTCAGGACAATCGACGCCTGTACCCACCCGTCCCCCCACATCATCCAAGGGGAGCCAATGGCCCACTTTGGAAGTTGTGGGGGCGTTTGCATGATCTCTCGATCACGTCTAACCTTTCAATCCGGGGGATTTTGTGGGGACTGGAAAGTCAAGGGTTTGTAAAATGGGTGGAGATCAATCCAAGATCACCTTCACCTCGCATGGATGAAACCGTTGAGGTATCGGTCGGAGAAATTCTTGGATCCAATAAGTGTAAAAACAAATTTGGTTAAATAGTGTTGTTTTGAATATATGGAAGTTGGTCGTGCTCAGGGGTTGGTGTTTTAACCCTTGTCACTGGGGGGAGCACCATGCGTCTCCAGGTTCGCGATCTCTGTGTCATCCTGGGCTCTGTTGTCGTCCTCCTCTTCTTCGCGATTGGCGAGGATACGGAACGTCACTACTGCACCAGTTGCGGCCTCTTAAGGCTGTCCGAGTTTCGCACCTGGCTGGGGTTCACCGGGCCGAAGTCGACCCGGTATCGCGAGACCGAGTACCATCGACTTCTGCGATCTACCGGCCAGATCGAATGTAATCACCAATGGACAGCGTTTTACTGGAGTCATCACCGTGCCCATAGCGGTGAGCGACACATTCCCTTTATTCTCCAAGACGGTGGGTCCTTTGAGTTTCTCTTAAAGCGATTGGCTAGGCTGGAAGATTTGGATAATCTCTTTGCAATATTGCAATCTATTGATCTTCAAGATGTCATTGATGAAAATCGTAGATATACCTACCCAGCTTTTGAGAAACTTGAGAACATTTCGGGCAGGGTAGAGGAGCAAGAGTGGTGGAAGGAAAACTGTCACCTATTTGAAGGACGGCTTCCGCGTAACAAGACGATGAAGCGGACCACTTCCCCTTGACTGCCTAACTACTGGGATGGTGTGCCTCCCTCCAAGTAGCCGATTCAATACGGATCGCTTGGCAACCGATATGACGTGGAGATTCAGGCTCAGGCAACAGACCCCATCCCGTTCGATCAGGCCTGGGCTGAAGTCCTTTCGCTCGTCAATCGGATGGATCTACCTGATTGACAAGGTGTGCGGTGCGTTCAAGTTTGCTGGCTTGAAGCCTAATCCTCCGCGGAAGGTGGCCGAAGCCCTCCTCGCGGCCCCACGAGCGAATCGTTACACTAATAAAGGAGGCGCGGCCTTGGTCTTGGTTCCTCATGGGCGAGGCGACGAGACTAAACCGCCTGGGACGATTGTCGCGGACCCTGGATTGAGCTGTTCATGTCAGACCCGAGCAAGACGGTTGAGCTGGAAGGGGTGACACTCCACCTGAGCCAACCGGATCAGACCAAGCAAAGCTGGATTGGCCAGGAAGAGATATTGAAGCAACTGCTTGCCTGCTGGCTTGTGGTCGATCCGCGCGATCGTCCGCTCTCTCCTCGGTTGATCGGCCCGCCTGGTATTGGCAAGACCACGCTGGCGATGGCCGCCGCCAAGCATCGGAAGCAAGCGCTTTACATTAACCAGTGTACCGCGGACACCCGCCCCGAAGACCTGCTCG
>Ga0182738_1003098_pt1 | contig 19230 bp, 16 predicted proteins | sample eDN5th30CBELigMG_FD_128876 | JGI IMG/M metagenome (GOLD analysis project Ga0182738, IMG submission 128876) | Enriched Miracle-Growth compost microbial communities from Emeryville, California, USA - eDNA 5th pass 30_C BE-Lig MG (version 2)... ... | reverse complement strand
TGAGTTGAAGTTGCCTAAGGGATGGCTGCTGGCGGAGGAACTGCCGAAACCGGCAGAAGACACAGGGGCATAGTCCATGGCTACGGTTGCCGAGTGGGCGCGGGGCTACGCTCGCCAGGCTCAGGCCGACTTCCTCGCTTGGCAGGCGATGGAGGGGCAAGCGGACGTTCTTCCCTGTCACCGGATGCTGCTGTTGCAGATGACATGCGAAAAACTCTGCAAGGCACGGTATGCCGCGGAGGGTGCGCCAATTTCGTCATTACAAACGAGTCACGCATATGTGGCCAAGAGGTTGCCATTGGTCATTCGCGATCAGTTGCTATTGATGGAGCGAGATGTTAAGGCCAGAACGGGACTGCTCGTCTATACGCGGCGTCTGGCGAACGAGATTGAAGTGGTGAATCCAGCGGTAGATCGCAACGGGCAGCGGCCCGAAAACTGTGAGTACCCTTGGGAGGATGCAGGCCAGGTATTGCACTCGCCTTTGGATTGGAGTTTTATCCCGCTGCAGCTCTTGCAGGATCGCTGGGGGCCAACCTTTGTCAAACTGCTGCAACTTTCGATCGAGCGAGCGGTTCAAGAATTCAAATAGCCACTGGCCGCGTACCGGGCGTGCCATTGAGCGATATTAACGATCCATTTTTGACGTCCCCACGTTGGGCCGCTCCTTCCTGCCGGCCATATCAATTCCCCCCGCAACTTCCGCTGCTGCGGCTCAAAACGCTCAGGCAAAGCTTGCCGCCGGGCGGCAGCTACCGTCATGGCCGGGCAACGTGCGGTCGATAAGGTTGTGGATTTCCCTGGGTGCTGGCAGCCGCAGCTGGCCGCGGTGCCCCCCCGATTGATCGTTACGTCCGCTCCCACCAAGTTGTCCGCGCGTACAGGAACCACGCATGGGATTTCTCTCCGGCAGCAGCACCTTCCAACGGTACTGGGTCGAAGGCGAATCGGTATCGCTAACCGAGGAGCACCTGGAAACGCTCCAGCGGTTTGCCATCGACCAGGCATCGGCCCCGTCGCCGGATGAACCCGCCGTCGGCTTTTTGGCCGGCGAGCATCTGTTGGATCTGAACTTTGAGTGGGGCAAGAACGTCATCGACGACGCGCTCCACTTCGGCGTCCGCATCGACACCAACCAGGTGCCTTCGGCGATCCGCAAGGCCTGGCTGCAACTGGAACTGGCCCAGCTCACGGCCGATTCGCCCGGCAGTCGCCCCACCAAGGCCCAGCGGCAAGAAGCCAACGAAGCGGTTGAAGCCCGCTGCGTCGACGAAGCCGCCAGCGGCCGCTTCCGCCGCATGCAGCAGGTGCCCATGCTGTGGGACACCCGCGAAGGCATCTTGTACGTGGGCAGTTCCAGCAGCGAAGCCAATCGGCTGTGCCTGGAACTGATGGAGCAGGCATTCGAACTGGAGATGGACTGGATCACGTCGAGCAAGCTGGCAGAGGTATTCGCTTCAGAACACGAGCGCGACGATGCCTTCCAGGCGGTGGAACCTTCGATCTTCCACCAGGACGGCACCGGCGAAATCTATTGGTGGAACGGACAGGGCAACAACGTCGATTACCTGGGTAACGAGTTTCTGTTGTGGTTGTGGTGGCGATATGCCACCGAGGGCGACACGCTGGCGTTGCCCGACGAGTCGGAAGTGACCTTCATGTTTGCCCGCACGCTAGGGTTGGAATGTCCACGCGGCGAGCACGGCAAGGACACGCTTTCGTCGGCCTCGCCGATCCAGTTGCCTGAGGCCGAACTGGCGCTGCGTTCCGGCAAGCTGCCGCGCCGTGCCGGCCTGACGTTGGTGCGGCACGACCAGCAGTACGACCTGGCACTCCAGGCGGAAACGTTCGGCGTGAGCGGGGCGAAAATCAAGCTGGGTGATTCCGATCTCCGTGAGGACCGCGTGGAAGCCTTGCGGGGCCTGGGCGAAACGCTCGACCTGCTGTACGCCGCGTTCTGCGACCGCCGCTTGGGCAAAGGCTGGGATGATGACCTGAACCAGATCCAGCATTGGCTCCAGCCGACCAAGCGCGCCAGCAAACCGGCCGCGTAGGGCAGGGGAGACGCAGCGCTCGCCAGCAGTTTCAGGCTGCCGTCCTCAGGCCGGGGGCGGCAGCCGATCGAGCGCCGCGCGAAACGCCGCAACGCGGTCCACATCGATCGCCGCCTGCACATGGCCGCCGTGCTTGAGCGCGGTGCCGACGATGAACCCGGCTGCCTGGGCAAACGTGGCGACGTTCTCCGCCGCCGCGCCGCTGCCAACCAGCACGGGCGTGCCGGGCACGGCTTCGCATACGGTGGTCAGGTGCGCCGGGTCGGACGCATCGCCGGTGGCGTCGCCTGACACAATCAGGGCGTCGGCCAGGCCGCGTTCGGTCAAGTCGCGAGCTTCTTCTTGCAGCGGCCGAGTTGCCAAGGCGGCCGAGTGCTTCACATCGACATCGGCCAGCACGGCCACGTGCTCGGCGGCCAATTGGCGTCGCAAGCGGAGCAGATCGTGCGCGATGCCGGATATCAAACCCTGGTCGGTGAGCCGCGCGCTGCACAGGACGTTCACGCGGATGAACTGCGCGCCGCTGGCGACCGCCACGGCCAACGCACTGAGGCCGTCGTTGCGCAGCACGTTGATGCCCAGCGGCAGCGGCGATGCTTTCCGCACCGCTACGGCCAACGCCGTGAGCATCGCTACCGTTTCGGCCGGAACGCGGCCCGGATAGAACGGCACGTCGCCAAAGTTCTCCAGCATCAGGGCATCGGCCCCGCCTGCGGTTAGTGCCTGGGCATCGTGCAGCACGCGGTCGATGATCGGCTGCAACTCGCCTTGAAAGCCGGGCGAACCGGGCAGCGGCGGCACGTGCAACATGCCGATCAGCGGGCGGGCAACGCCCGGCTTGGCAAAGATGGCGGTAAAGCGATTCATCGGCGGCTTTCCCAGGCTGAAATCGGTGGGCGTGTTGTTGCCGTCGATCCTCGCAAAAAAGCTGTGCATGGATCAACACGTAGTTTTCGCGGCGGCTGCGCTTATGCGCTAAGTGGCGCGGCTTCTTTGACTTCTGGCGGGGCAGCAGGCATCTTACGTCGGTCGCGTAGCTCTCTCGTTGGGGGGCTGCCGCATCAGGCGTCCAAACAGGTCCAAGGCCCCGCTGGATCAATACACGATGAAGATCGCCCGCTGTACAACGGCCGTTGTCGAAGCCAACTACGATTACACGTTTGTCCGTATCGAAGCCGAGGACGGTACTTACGGCACCGGCGAGTGCTTCTTCGCGCCGGGGCTGACCGCCGCGCTGGCCGATATGTTCCCGCTTTTGATTGGCCGCGACCCGCGCGAGATCGACCGCCTGGCTCGCATGCTGTGGCGCAAAGGTTCTGGTGCCGGGGCCGTGGCCGGTTACTTGTACAACGCCGTCAGCGGGATCGAAACGGCACTGTTCGACCTGGTCGGAAAGCATTACGGCGTGCCGTGTTATCAACTGCTGGGCGGCAAGATGCACTCAGCCGTGCGGATCTATGCCGACTGTCACGCAGGCGACAACCTTGAAAGCTGGGGACCCATGCTCATCCCGCGCCGGCCCAAGTGGCTGGCTGATCTGGTCCCGGAAGGCGATGAGCAGGAGGAGCGTTACGAGCCCGAAATGTATCGGCGGCGGGCGGAACAGATGGCTGCCGCTGGTTTTACGGCGATGAAGTTCGATGTCGATTCGATCATCACCTACACAGGCGAGGAACTGCTGCGGCCGATCACCGATGCTGAAATCGCCACCATGGCCGCTTGCGTGGCCGCCGCCCGGCAGGGTGCAGGACCAACGGCTGACCTGGCCGTGGATTGCCATTGGCGGTTTTCGCCCAGCGATGCGCTGCGGATCAGCCGCGCGCTTGCGCCGTACAACCTGATGTGGATCGAAGACCCGTGCCCTCCGGAAAACTGGCGCGATATGGCCGATTTGCGGGCTGGCTCGGCCGCGCCCATTCTGACCGGCGAGAACCTCAACCGGCGACATGGTTTCTGGGACCTGGTGGTGAATCGGGCGGTGGACCTGGTGGCCCCAGATGTGCAAAAGTGCGGCGGCATGCTGGAAGCCAAACGCATTGGCGAACTGGCCGAACTGCAAGGCATCCGCTTTGCGCCGCATAACATTGCTTCACCATTGGGCGTGGTGGCGGCCGCGCACGTGTGCATCACGCTGCCGAACTTTGTGGCCCTGGAGTTTCACGGGGCCGACGTGCCGTTTTGGGACTCGCTCATCCGCCGGCCCGATCGTCCCACGGCACTGATCGAAAATGGCTATGTCCACCTGGACGAAACGCCTGGGCTGGGATGCGAGTTGGATGAAGAAGTCGCCCGAGAATATGCCAAGCCGGGCGAGCGGTGGTTTGGCGAGTAACGCCGGGAAGCCGCTGACGGTTGGCCTTGCCCTAGGTGGCCCCTTTGGCCGAGAATCAGCCGGCTGTTTTGGCCTACCTGCCTGTTAGCGCTTGCCCCGGTTGGAGTTTGGTCCGTGTTGAATCCCCAGATGCCTGAGGGTGCTGATCCGCGCCCGGCGGTGTTCGTCGATCGCGACGGCACGCTCATTGCCGAACGGCATTACCTGTCCGACCCCGACCAGGTGGAGCTTTTGCCGGGCGTGACCGAGGCCGTGCGGCGGCTGAACCAGGCTGGCGTGCCGGTGATCGTGGTGACGAACCAATCGGGTGTTTCGCGTGGCTACTTCGACATGGAGCAGGTGGACCGTGTCCACGAGCGGCTGAGCCAGATGCTCGCGGGGCAGGGCGCGAAGCTCGATGCCATTTACGTTTGCCCTCACCAGGCGAGCGACGGTTGCAACTGCCGCAAGCCGGCACCTGGCATGCTGCAGGCTGCCGCCGCGGCGTGGAACGTTTCGCTCTCGCAAAGCTTTGTCGTGGGCGATAAGCCGTGCGATATCGACCTGGGGCGAGCGGCCGGCGCCGGTACACTGTTGGTCCGCACCGGCTATGGCGCGCAGTGGGAAGGCGACGACCGCTGCCAGGCCGACGCCGTGTTCGACGGGCTGCTGCCAGCGGTCGAGTATGTGATGCAGCGGCTCAATGCGCCGGCCGACGCCCGCCGTAATGCCGGCTAGTTGGTCGCCCGGTTGAGCAATTCCAAAAACGCCTTCATGAACGCGCCGTGCGCTGGCCAGGCGGGAGCCGTGACCAGGTTGCCATCAACGTGGGCGCTGTCGAGGCCAGGGCTCGGTTCCACCCAGGTGGCGCCGGCAATCTCCAGTTCGGGACGCACCGCCGGGTAAGCCGTGCAGTGGCGGCCGTTGACCACACCAGCGGCCGTGAGAATCTGCAAGCCGTGGCAGATCGCGGCCACCGGCTTCTCGTTCTGGAAGAAGTGCTGCACCAGGTCCAGCACGCTTTGATCGAGCCGCAAGTATTCCGGGGCGCGGCCGCCAGGCACCACGAGCCCGTCGTACTGGCTTGGATTCACTTCCGCGAACGTGGCGTTGAGCCGGAAGTTGTGGCCGCGCTTCTCGCTGTAGGTCTGGTGGCCTTCAAAATCGTGGATGCTGGTGGCGACCACTTCGCCGGCCTTCTTGCCGGGGCAGACCGCATGGATGGTATGCCCGGTCGCTTCCAGAATCTGAAACGGCACCATCACTTCGTAGTCTTCGACGAAGTCGCCGACGATCATCAACACCTTGGCCATGATGGGTCGATTCCTGCGGGGTGATGTTTTGGGGGGGGAGAGGTTAACGGCCGCGGCCGGCTAGCGATACATTCTACCGGCGCAAGGCAAACGGCGCGGCCCGTTAACACAAAGACGCCTGCCGGCAAAGTGGCCGGCAGGCGTCGCGAATCGGTCGTAGGTGGCCGGCCGTGTGAAAGGCGCGGCGGTTAGACTAGCCTTCGCTGTCCTTCTTTTCTTCCTTGGCTTCCGGCTTAGCGTCGGCGGGCTTTTCCTCGGCCTTGGGTTCCTCAGCCTTAGGAGCCGGCTTCTCTTCAGCCTTCTCCTCGGCCTTGGGGGCCTCGAGCTTGGGAGCCGCGGCGGGCTCTTCCTTCTTGGGCTCAGCCTTCGGCTCTTCTTTCTTGGGTTCGGGCTTAGCCTCTTCCTTTTTCGGCTCCGGCTTCGATTCCGGCTTGGGCTCTTCCTTCTTGGGCTCGGGCTTGGTTTCGGGCTTCGGCGCCGGCTTGGGTTCTTCCTTCTTCGGTTCGGGCTTGGCCTCTTCCTTCTTCGGCTCCGGCTTCGATTCCGGCTTAGGCTCTTCCTTCTTGGGTTCGGGCTTGGTTTCGGGCTTCGGCGCCGGCTTGGGTTCTTCCTTCTTGGGCTCGGGCTTCGGCTCTTCCTTCTTCGGCTCCGGCTTGGTTTCAGGCATCGGGGCCGGCTTGCTGGCGGCCGGAGCTTCGGCCACCTTCAGCGAGCGGCGGTGAATCCAGCCACCCTTCTCTTCGTTGTTGACCTTGTAGACGACGCCCACCCAGTTGTTGTGGACCTTGATCACCTTCAGCTCGGTGTCCTTGGGGATCTCGGCCAGGACGGTGCTGCCCAGCATGAAGTTGGCCTTGTCTGCGGTCACCACGACCGTATCGTCGGCCTTGATCTCAGCGTTCTGGGCCGAGGCAGGCGAAACGATGCTGGCCAAAACCACCAGCAGGCCAAACATCCAGCGGAATTTCAACATGGTTCTTGAACCCCACTAATTCTCTGCGGCTACTCGATTTAAAACTCGGCACGTGCTGGAAACGCCGCGAGGGAAACCGCACGTTGACCACCTGTGCTGAGAATGAACCTAATGCGCCAAGGGGATCGATGCAATCCGCTGGGCGCGTTTTCTGCACAGCAGGCCGCCGCAGCAGGGGGCCTGGATCACCGCCAGGGTGCTAACCTTCCGCCTGGGAAGAAGGGGACTCCAAAATCCGCGCTAGGGCCGCCAGGACGATAGGCTTAAGTTTTTTCCGCGAAACCATTTCCAGCGCCTCGTCTGCTTCGAACCAGCGGCGGCGACGGCGATTGACCTCGTCCCAGTATTCCTGACTTTCCTGAACCTCCAGGGCGTACACCTGCACCGACAGCCACCGCCCCAGTTTTTTGTACTGGTACTGGCCTAGCGGTTCGGGAATCAGGCGGCCCAGCAGACCTGCTTCTTCTTGGGCTTCTTTCAGCGCGGTCTGATGGGGCGTGTCGCCCCGTTCGATGGCCCCTTTCGGAATGATCCATTTGCGCCGGTTACGCCGAGTCGTAATCAGGCAAATTTGTAGCCGGCCCTGCTCCCAGCGAAAGGGAATCGCTCCGGCCTGGTGCGGAGTTTCTGAGGTGGGTAGATCGCGGTGGCGAGACGATTCCTTCGACATGGGAGCAACACTCTCCTCCGCAGGTGCCTGGCCTGCCAAGTCAATGGCAGGTCAAGGCTTACATCCGTGCGCATGGGATTGTTCATTGTGGAAAAGCTGTCGAGCGCGTCAAGACGACCGCGCCGCCTGCGCGGGAAGCCAGTGTGGAGTGCGGCTGCCCATTGGGGCTGGGGGGATGCACGGCCGCAGGCGGCACGGCGGCACAGCAAACCTTGCCATCGGCATGGGTTAACGCCAAATAGCGCGGTTCGAGTGCCGCTTGTGACAGGATTAACTTCAACTTGAAGCAAGCGGCGCGCCGCGGCAGCTGCTAGCAGATTTTGCGATGAGCCGGTGCAGTGCAGCCTCATCTTGAGCGCGCAAAAAAACGGCCGCCGGCTCCTGATGATGGAGCCGGCGGCCGGCTGGATTCAGAACGTTACGATTGCCAGCCGTGCTGCGAGCGGCTTAGTTCTCAGCCGGCGTGGCGGTTCAGTTTTCGGCGGGAGCCGCGGTCTAGTTCTCGGCCGGAGCGGCCAGGCCAGCCAAGAAACCTTCCAACTGCTGGCTGCGCACGGGGTGCTGCAGTTTGCGAACGGCCTTGGCTTCAATCTGGCGGACGCGTTCCCGGGTCACTTTGAAGATGCGGCCCACCTCTTCCAAGGTGTAGGTGTAGCCGTCGCCCAGGCCGTAGCGGAGCTTGATGATCTCGCGCTCGCGCCAGGTAAGCGTCTTGAGCAGGTCATCGATCTTGGCCCGCAGCATGCCGCGCGAGGCCTCGTTGAGCGGGCTCTCGCTGGCGTGGTCCTCGATGAACTCGCCGAAGCTGCAATCTTCGCTCTCGCCCACCGGACGGTCCAGGCTCACCGGCTGGCGGCCGATGTTCATCACGCGGCGGGTTTCTTCCAGGCTAATGCCGGCGTACTCGGCCGTTTCCTCGGTGGTCGGCTCGCGGCCAAACTCTTGCAGCAACCGCTTGGACGCGTTGCGGAGCTTGGACAACACGTCGATCATGTGGACCGGAATGCGGATCGTGCGAGCCTGGTCAGCGATGGCCCGGGTGATCGCCTGGCGAATCCACCACGTGGCGTAGGTGCTGAACTTGAAGCCACGGCGATACTCGTACTTGTCGACAGCCCGCATCAGCCCGGTGTTGCCTTCCTGGATCAGGTCCAGGAAGCTCAGGCCACGGTTGCGGTATTTCTTGGCGATGGAGACCACCAGCCGCAGGTTACCGCCGGAGAGTTCGCGCTTCGAGGCTTCGTACTCTTCGAACTGCCGCCGCACCTTGGCCAACCGCCGCTTGAGCGTGGTCGGCGTTTCGAGCGTGAGCTGCATCAGGTCGCGCAGCTCTTGCCGCAGGTTGGCCCGCTCGTCCTTGGTGGCGGTGGTATCGGGCAGGGCCTCTAGCCGCCGCTGCAGTTCGCACATCTTCTGGCAGAACTCTTCCAGCGGGCGGATCAACTGCTGTACCCGGCGGGTACGCAGGCTCAATTCTTCGACCAGCACCAACGCCCGGCGGCGACGGTTCAAGAACCGCTGCCGAGCCGCGCGCCGCTCGGCCGGATCGGTCCGCTTGCTGATGAAGCTGCGGAAGTCCTGCTCGTTCTCCTGCAACAACCGCTTGAGGGTTTGCAGGTTGTGCGGCATGCGAGCCTGGATCTGTTCCTTGGTCAACTGCTCGGTGAGCGAAACCTTGATCGTGCGGTCGAACGGAAGCTGGCCGCGGTGAACCTTATCCAGCGTCTCCACTGTGGCCCGCATGGCGTAATGGCAGGCCAGCAGCGAACGGCGGAAACGCTTGCGGGTGATTTCGATTTTCTTGGCCAGGGAGATCTCCTGCTCGCGGGTGAGCAGGGGGATTTCCGCCATCTGGGTGAGGTACATCCGGATGGGGTCGTCGCTCCACCGGACGTTGTCGTTGGCCAGGCTGGAGTGACCGTTCTTGCGAGCGGGGGCTGAGGGCAGCTCCTTCTCCAGTTCGGCCAGCAAGTCCAGGGGCGACTCAACCACAGGCTCGGCCGCTGCTTCTTCAGCCTGGGCAGGAGCGGGCGGCTGGTCGAGGATATCGATCCCGGCATCTTCCAGGGCCACCAGCAGGTCATCAAGCTTATCGGCGTTCATGGCCTCGTCGGGCAGATAAGCGTTGACTTCGTCGTAGGTCAAATAGCCCTGCGACTTGCCTTTGGCAATCAGCTCCTGGAGATCCAAGTCGAATGCGTCCACGTTAATCCTCCGGCGCGTCAATGCGGCCTTACGATTATGGTTCGGCCCCAGAGCCATTCAAGGAGCGGCTCGCGGGAAGTGGGACCGATGCAGCGCGACGTCCTACCCCTCCGTGGGCAGGGAAATTCCATGTCGACTGCGTTCTTGCTCCAAGATTTGCTTCAGAATCTGTTCCGCGTGTTGTGCGTCAAGATTTCGGTCCTGTAGGCGGGCGGCTTCCTGCCGCGTATCGCGTTCTAATTCTTGCCACGAGAGGTGGTGAATCAACTGTTGGGCAATTTCGACGAGTTCTTCTTGCGTCCGTTGCCCGTATTTTTCTTGTGCCGATTCGTCCAAAGCCACCAGGCGACTCTGAAGCCGCTGCTCCTCGGTGACCATCAACAAATTGGCGAGGCTGGGTACGCGGCCCTCCTCGCACAGCGACGCGGCAGCCACGAAGATACCCCGCAGCACCGCTGAGCGGAACTGGTCGGAACGGACGGCCAGGCGGAACTGCTCGAATAGCTCCGGGTGCAGCAGCGTCAGTTCCAGTAGCTGCGACTCCCACGGTTCGCCCGGAACGGCCGCTTGAGCGGTGTGCCCGCTCGAGGGGCCCTCGGCAGCGGGGCCACGCTGCGGTTCATGGCCGACGCCAGGCCTACCGCGCCCGCGGCCACCATGCCGCAACTCGGCAAGCCGCTTGCGCAGCGTTTCTTCCGGCACGCGGGTGAAGCTGGCCAAGGTTGCCAGGATGCCGCCCTCGCGGGTTTGGCTTTCACCGCTGGGGGCCGGGTTGGCCGCCATGGTTTTGAGCACGTCTTCCAGCGCCTGGTGTACCTGGTGTACGCCGCCGCCCAGGTTGTCGCGGATTTCGCGGAACTTGTGGGCCAGCGCGTCTTCTGCCCGCTCGGCCGCGGCGTGAAACGCCTCGGCACCGAACTTCAGCAGGTAATCGCAGGGGTCCAGATCATCGGGCAGCGTGAGAATCCGCAGGTCGACCTGCTGGGCGAGAAACAGCGGCAGCACTTCATTGGCCCGCCGACGCCCGGCGTCGTCGCCATCGAGCACTAGGATGATCTTGTCGGTATAGGGCTTCAGCGTGCGGATGTGCGTTTCGCCTAGTGCCGTGCCTAGCACGGCCACCATATTCTGGATGCCGCTTTGATGGCCGATGAGGCAATCGGTGTAGCCTTCGACCACTAAGGCGGTGCGGCTACGGCTAATGGCATCGCGAGCCCGGTCCAGCCCATACAGCAGCTTGTGCTTGGAGAATAGCGGCGTTTCCGGCGAGTTAATGTACTTGGCGGCCCGGTCGGCGTCGGGGCCCGGCATCACCCGGCCACCAAAGCCGACGGGGCGGCCCTGTACGTCGCGGATGGTGAACAGCACGCGGCCTCGGAACCGGTCGTAGTGCCGGTTGCCTTGCCGGCCCAGGGCGATCACGCCGGCTTCTTCAAGCTGCTGGGTGCTGATGCCGTCGCGGCGAGCGCGATGCTGAATCCAGTCCCAGGAGAGCGGCGCAAAGCCCAGGGCAAACTGCTTCCAGCTATCCTGGGTGATGCCGCGGTCGGAGAGATACTCGCGGGCGACTTGGGCCTCGGGAGCGTGCAGCAGGCAGCGGTGATACTGCTCGGCGGTCCAGGCCAGAACCTCGTACAGGCCGCGTTTCTGGCGGACCTTCTCCGCCGAGCCGCGCGTTTGCGAAAGCACAATGCCTGCCCGTTCCGCCAACTGGGCCATGGCCTCGGGGAAGGTGATGCCTTCCATCCGCATCACGAGGCTGAAGACATCGCCGCCGATGTCGCAAACCCAGCAGCGATAGCTTTGCCGCTCGGGATTGATCTGCAGGCTGGGGCGCGCGTCGTCGTGCCAGGGACAAAGGGCCTTAAAATGGCGGCCCTCCCGGCGCAATTGGAAGTACCCACCGGCGACGTCGACAATATCGACCGCCTGGCGGACCTGTTCTTTCGCATCGAGTGCGTCAAACGACACTGCAACTCCAGTGGGCAGTCGAAAGGTGCGGGGTTCTTTCGTCGCGCCACGCCGCTAACTTGGGGGTGATCTTCAACTGGGATGAAGCCACCAGCCGTCTGCACCATGCCCGACGGCGTCCCCAATGCGGAGCGGGATTATAGGGATGGCTCAAATTGGGGTCAACATTGAGATTTTGCCGCGCCGACCATCGCAAGTGCTTGCAGCGGTATAGCTTGCAAAACACGGGCCGCTAGCGGTCCCACGTGCTAACCCGCGGCGAATGCCGCGGCATTTGCCGGGCCTGACGCAAGCTTTTTGCGGCCGGCGCAAGACCCATCATACCACGCTTGCCGGCAAAGAAAGATGATTGTGGCCCGCGGCAGCGCGGGAGGGCAGCTTAGAAATCAATCACGTCGTGCTCGGAGGCCGAAGGCAAGACCATGATCTTGCCATCGCCCATCCGGCCCGTTCGGGCGGCGGCCACGATCTTACGCACGACTTCGTTCACCCAGGCCTCATCGACCCAGAGCGAGATTTCCACCTTGGGCAGGAAGGCGAGCGAGTACTCGCTGTCGCCGTATTCGTCGAGGTAGCTCTTTTGGCGGCCAAAGCCTTTGACCTCGCGGGCGGTGCAGGCTTCCAGCGGCGCCAGCCGCAGGCTTTCCATCACCTTTTCTGCCAGAAACGGCTTCACCACAGCGATGATCTGTTTGACGGCCAACGTGCCAACCTGCGCGAACGAAAAGAACAACTCTCGGTGGAATGAAAACAGCGGCAGCCAAAGGTTGCCTTTTCCCCGGCAGCCCCGCCCGTGGTGGACTTAGCTGAAAAAGTTCTCGCCGTACAGGTTCATCGCCGGCGTGGTAACGACATCGATGTCGCCGTTGACCTGCGTCTGGCAAGACAGCCGCATCGTATCTTCGTTGCCGATGTAGGCGAACGAGAACTTCATCCGGGCTCGCTCCAACAGCGTGCGCGGGTTGGTGTTCTCCATGCCCTTGGTGATCAACACGCGGCAGGTGCCGCATTGGGCGATGCCGGGACAGTGCAGCACCTTGTGGATGCCTTTGTAAACCTGAACGCCTGCCTTCAGCGCTTCTTTGCGAAGGTTGGCGCCGACCGGCACCTGAATCTGCTTCTTTTCGTTGACGAAGTTGATGATGGGCATGGAAGTCCTGCTCGCACTGACTAGAGCGGGTGCACAGGCGCCGCTCTCCTGATGGGGGTGCTGAAGAGATTGCCCGCAGTTGAACCGCCAAAGGCCTCCTGGGCTAACCGTCACCACGAGCATCGCGGTGTGACGGTAGAACCTTTGGATAGCCGTTGGCTGGGCGCAAATATAACCCCCGCGGTGGGGACAATCTAGCTCACCGCTCAACCAGTGCCGGGTAGGGCAATCGACCTCCTTCAGAACGTGCCAGGATGCAAAGCGGGCCCGCCGCAGCAACAGGCTGCGGCGGGCCCCGTAGGTCAACTTCGCTTTGTTCGTACTAAGGGACGGGATGCGGTCGCCCATTTGAGCGGGCTACCGCGCCGGCCAGGCGCACAGAGCGCCAAGGCTGCGTGAGCCCGTACCGATTACAGGTCGTAGTACAGGCAGAACTCGTAGGGGTGAGGCCGCAGCCGCAGGGCGTCGGCTTCTTTGGTCCGCTTGTACCAGATCCAGGTGGAGATCACGTCTTCGGTGAAGACGTCGCCGCGGAGCAGGAACTCGTGGTCCTCGCGCAGGGCGTCCAACGCCTCGTCGAGCGAGCCCGGCGTCTTGGGCACCTTGGCCAGTTCTTCCGGCTCCAGATCGTAGATGTCCTTGTCGAGCGGTTCGCCCGGGCTGATCTTGTTCTGGATGCCGTCCAGCACCGCCATTAGCAGAGCCGAGAACGCCAGGTACGGGTTGCAGCTGGGGTCCGGGCAACGGAACTCGATGCGCTTGGCCTTGGGGCTGGGGCTGTACATCGGAATGCGGCAGGCCGCCGAACGATTCCGCTGTGAGTACGCCAGGTTCACCGGGGCTTCGTAACCGGGGACCAGACGCTTGTAGCTGTTGGTCGTGGGGTTGCTGAAGGCCAGGATCGCCGGGGCGTGCTTCAAGATACCGCCCAGGGCGTACAGCGCCATGTCGCTCAAACCGGCGTAACCGCCACCGGCAAACAGCGGGTTGTTGTCCTTCCACAGCGAAATGTGGGTGTGCATACCCGAGCCGTTATCACCGTACAGCGGCTTGGGCATGAAGGTGACCGACTTGCCGTGCTTATTGGCGACGTTCTTGATGATGTACTTGTAGATCATCATCTGGTCGGCCATCAGCACCAGTTCCTGGAACCGCATGTCGATTTCGGCCTGACCGCCGGTGGCCACTTCGTGGTGCTGGGCCTCGATGTCGATGCCGCAGTCGATGAGCGTCTGCATCATCTCGTTGCGGAGGTTCATGAACTGGTCGGCCGGCGGCACGGGGAAGTAGCCTTCCTTGTACCGCAGCTTGTAGCCCAGGTTCGGGCCTTCGACCCGACCCCGGTTCCACTCGCCCTCGATGCTGTCGAGGTGGTAGTAGCCCTCGTGGGCGTTCTGGTCGAACCGCACGTCGTCGAAGATGAAGAACTCAGCTTCGGGGCCGATGAAGCAGGTGTCGGCCACGCCCGTGCTCTTCATGTAGTTGATGGCTTTACGGGCGACGTTCCGCGGATCGCGGCTGTAGTCTTCGCGGGTGATGGGGTCTTGGATATTGCAGACCATCACCAGCGTGGGAATGTCGGTGAAGGGATCGATAAAGGCGGTTTCGGGCACCGGCACCACGAGCATGTCGCTCTCGTTGATCGCCTGCCAACCGCGGATGCTGGAGCCGTCGAAGCCCAGGCCGTTTTCAAACGTATCCTCGTCGAGCTTGGTGACGGGAATCGTGAAATGCTGCCACAAGCCGGGGAAGTCCATGAACCGGAGGTCGACCGCCTTGACCCCCTGGTCACGGCACATCGCCAAAACTTCTTGTGGTGTGCGATCGGGCATGCGCGTTGTTCCTTTCACTCAATCTCAACATCAGGACGCTGGAGATGCTCCCGCCGAGCATCTCGCCGGGGACGTTATCCGCAGCCGGTGCCTGGGCCGTCCGCCGGGTGAACGCGCGGAAGGGAGGGCCGCTTAGGTAACTGGCCGGACGCCAAAGCAACGAAGGTGCCACAGCGAATGCCCTAAAAATCGGCTTTCTCGCTTAAATGCTTAATTGCTTTTAATTTGCGTTTGATAAAGTTGCCGCGACAAGCTGACCGAGAAGTCGCGCCGATGCCACAAAGTTGTGCAAATGGTGCCTGAGAGTTGAGCAGTGTTACAAATACCCGGCCCCCTAAAGTTACTGCCCAACCCAGTTTGAAATTCGTCCCGGTATGGCTCGCAGGCCAGCTTGAGAAGCGATCAGCAGTGCTAGCTGCGGGCCATTCCCATAGCCCGCTGGGCGGTTGCTGTGGTAGCACGGCTAGTCAGAGAACATGATGAATCGGCCGCAAGCCGAGCAGGGCAGGGCAGGGCGGCGCTTTAGCGCCAAGCCTTGGCCCAGTCGGCCGTGTGAAGCTGACTACGGATCCGCCACTCGCGCAGTTCGTCCAGCAGTTCTTGTTTGTGGGGTGCTGCGGCCGGATCGGACCACAGGTTGCGCACCTCGCCCGGATCGTTCACCAGGTCGAACAACTGGCCGAACGGCTCATCCAGAAAATGCACCAGCTTCCAAGCCCGGCTACGGACCATCGACATGAACGCTGTCTCTTGCAGGATGCCGTCGCGGGCGTGTTCCGCGTACACGTACGGTCGGCCCTGCCACGACTCGCCCCGTAGCGCCGGTAACACCGAGATGGCTTCGAGCGTGGGCGCAGGTTCTAGCCCTGCCAACTCCAGAATGGCGGGGCCGATGTCCATCAACTGGCACAAGGCATCGATCCGCCGGGCAGAAAACCGGCCAGGCGACCACACCACCAGCGGCATCCGGGTGACGATGTCGTACATGGTCCACTTCTGGCTGTGGCCGTGATCGCCCAAGCAGTCGCCGTGGTCGGAAGTGAAAATCACCACGGCGTTCTCCAGGTAGCCCTGCCGCTCGAGCACGGTCAGCAACTGGCCCACCTTCTCGTCGATCATCGTCACGTTGGCCAGGTAGTACGCCCGCTGGCGAAGCAATTGCTCGCGCGTGGGGTTGAGCAGATGCACCACGGAGTCGTGATCGACCTCGGTGTTATGAACCCGCATTGCCTGAAACGGCGGGGGTTGCGATTGCAGTTCTTCTTCCGTTACTTCTGGCAGCGGCAGATCACGCTTCAGGTACGGCTCCGCATAACGGGGCACCGGATCGTACGGCGGATGTGGGCCAGGGAAACCCACCTGCAAGAACAGCGGTTGCTCCACCGGGTGCGTATCCAGCCACCAGCAGGCCATGTCGCCTACGAAGAAATCGGGATGGGTATCCTCAGGCAATTCCCATTCGAAGGCGCCCATCCGCTCATGGTAGTCGGGCAGCTGGCGGTACAACTCGCGCTGCTGCTTGACGAGGTTGCGTGCCCGCAGGCCCTTATCCCACTCGTCGAAGTAATACCGTCCTTCCAGGTAGCGGTCCTTGTTTTCGACCACGTACCGCTCATGAAAGCCCAGCGGCGTTTCATAAGGGAAGGTATGCATCTTGCCGACGTTCACGCAGTAATAGCCGCTGTAGGCAAGCTGCTCGACCCAGCTATGCCGCCACTGATCGGCGTTCTTGAGGATGCCGGTGGTATGCGGAAAGTAGCCGGTGAACAAGCTAGCTCGCGAGGGCGCGCACGAGGGGGCCGTGATGTGGCAGTTGGTAAACGTCACGCCGTCTTGAACCAGGCGGTCCAGGTTCGGCGTATCGACGTAATCAAATCCCAGCGCGCGGATCGTATCGAATCGCTGCTGGTCGGTGATGATGAAGATGATATTGGGCCGGCGATCCGCCATGGCTGTGACGCCCCCATCGGCAAGACAACAATGCACCCCTGGCATCAGGCACACCGCATTGCCGAGGGTTCGATGCAGCAAACGCGATGGCCCACCATCGGTGCTGCAATGGAACAGCCTCCGCGCGAGAATGCAACTTTTTGCCTGCCCGCGATGGACATCGAGCGGCCGCTATGATGCCGGTTCAAACACGCTGCGATTGGCCTCGATAAACTGGTCGACGCTGGTCGGACGGCGGCCGGTCAGTTGCTCAAAGGTGTGCGTTACCAGGTCGGCATCGCCCCGGCGGAACGCGCGGAAGTGGCACAGGACGTCGATCTCGATCGTGTCGCGTGGGTAGCCTACCTGCTCGACCAGCATCTCGCCGAACTCGTCCACCGGCATGTCCACGTACTGGATTGCGCGACCCAGAATCCGCGACATCCGCTCGGCAATCTCTGCAAACGTGATCGCTTCCGGGCCGGTAATTTCATAATTCTGCTGATGGTGAGCGGCCATGTCGCCCGTCAGCACCGTCGCCGCGGCCAGGGCACAATCGTCTGCGGCGACCATCCCAATGCGGCCGTCGCCGGCGGCCCCGTAGATCGTGTTGTTCTCACGAATGGTGGCCGCCTGCGGCAACAGGTTGGATTCCATCACGGTGTTGGGCGAGACCAGCGTCCAGGCAAGCCGCGACTGCCGCAATCGTTCGATGGCGGCCTCGTGATGGCTGACCAGCGTATCGCCGTGGTGGCGGACGGCGCCAAAGAGCTTCACCACCTGACGCACCCCGGCAGCCTGTGCGGCGTCGATCAGATTGACCTCGCGATTGGAAATCTGCGTATCCATGGGAGACACCAGGAACACCCGCTCCACGTCTTGCAGCACCTCGGATAGGGTTTCCGGATGATCCATGTTGCCCACCGCAGGCTCGGCCCCTTTGGCTGCCAACTGCTGGGCCTTCTCGGGTGAATGGGTCAACGCACGGACGCGGGCACCCTGAGCCAACAGGGTTTCCATGACCCGCCCTCCAAACATCCCCGTGGCTCCTGTAACGAGAATCATTCTGGCGGTCCTTATGGTCTAAAGGAGCAGTTCGCTGGCAGTTTCTCGCAGCAGAAATGGAGTCGCGCGAGGCCGTGGCCAGCGGCATTGACGTGCAGCCCGGCAGCGCAGCAGCGCCACGCCGCCCAGGCGGTACTTTTACCCTAGCGGGTGGTGGGGCCGCGCGGCAATCTAGAACCGCCAAGGTCTACGTATCCCCCGAGGTTTTGGTACCGAGCTTGCTCATATTCTGACCCGTGCTTTACCTCGCCTCGCAACGATCAATGTCCTTAGTCCACGGGCGAAACGCACCGAGATTGAGCAATGGCCGTGGGTGGGAGGCAAGAACCTGGCCCATTCCCGCCCCAATTGCCTGCTTTAGCAAACCCTGCCCCTCGGCCAAAAAAACTCGACCTGTTTCTGGGGATTGAGTAGACTGACCCACGTTGTGCGTGATGCCGCGCGACCCGCGGCGGCGCTCGACGCCTCCTGCCCGGAGGTTGCTCGGGTTCCATGCCTTTGGCAGCGACTGCCTTCCTCCGGCGTGATTCCCGGCGGCCTCTATTGCCCGCCATCAAAGCCCTCCAGCCATCCCGGAAGAGCCGTGAGTACTTGGGAACGCATCACGCCGGATCTGGATACGCTGATCGAGTTGTTTTATGACAACCGCCGGCATGTTGGGGCATTTCAAGAAGTGGAAGCGGCTTCCATGCCCGCCACGTTTCGGAAGCTGCTGGCGCACGAACATCACATGACCGTCACGGTCGAAGAGCACCATAGCAGTCCGGTGGACGTGAAGGTGCTGCGGCGTGAGGTCAGCGACACCCAGTACGCCCGCGAGATTCTGCTCACCCGGCAAAGCGACGGCCACGTGGTGCAGTACGGCATCATGCGGATTCGTTTGGACCTGTTGCCGGCCGCCGCGCGGAAAGAGGTTGTCAGCGAAGGCACTCCGCTGGGCCGGATTCTCATCCAGCACAACATTCTCCGCAGCGTACACCTGTTCTCGCTCTTTAAGATCGCGCCCGGCGAGGTGCTGCAAAAGTGGCTGACCTCCGGCAGCGCTGAGCCCGTCTACGGACGCACCGCCCTGATCTACTGCAACGGCGAGCCGGCTGTTGAGCTGTTGGAGATCGTCAACGGTTGACCCCATTCGCGCATCGCGTGTTGCCCCCCCTGGGCGCCAACAACATCCGCCGGCGGCGCGGCCATGCGAGTGCATTAAGACCCCCACGCCACCCCGCCACACCATAGAACGTCCTGCCGTCACCAAGCATCTGCCCTGACCCCACACAAAACACCAAGTTAGTTAAGCCGCCGTCCAAACGCCTAGGCAAGCGCTTTGTGCGTGGCATGGCCAGCCCCGATTGATCCCCCCGCGTGCGCGTCCCTGCGCCGCCAAAACAACAAAGTGCCCGCCCGCCGAAACATCCCCTTGAGTTGTGTGTTGTTGATCGAGTGAAGGCCAAGGGGACGGCGGGAACATCAGCCCGCTGCTGCGCTTTTTGAACGTAGCGACGGATGCGATGGGCGCCACCATCCATCAAGCCAATCCGAAGCGCGCCATGGAAAAGTTCGATTGCATTGTGATCGGTGGCGGACCCGCCGGTTCCACGGCCGCGGCCCTTGTCGCCCAGGCGGGCCTGCGGACCCTGCTGCTGGAGCGCGAGCAGTTTCCCCGGTTCCAGGTCGGCGGTTCGCTGATGCCGGAAAGCTATTGGACGCTCCAACGCCTGGGCGTGCTGCCTCAGCTCAAGGCCAGCCGCTACCCGTGCAAG
>Ga0182738_1003097_pt1 | contig 19231 bp, 15 predicted proteins | sample eDN5th30CBELigMG_FD_128876 | JGI IMG/M metagenome (GOLD analysis project Ga0182738, IMG submission 128876) | Enriched Miracle-Growth compost microbial communities from Emeryville, California, USA - eDNA 5th pass 30_C BE-Lig MG (version 2)... ... | reverse complement strand
GTGGCGCCGCACGGCGACGGCGGCGGCAGTCGCGGCCGTGGTGGCCGGCGGCATGCTGCCTGGGCAGGCTCGTGCCGCGGCGCAACCCGCGACGCCGGCCGGGCCCGCCGCCCCCGCGGCGCAGCGCTACGACATTCCCGCCGGCCCGCTGCGCACGGTGCTGACGCGCTTTGCGAGCGAGGCAGGCATTTACCTGGCGGGTTCTATCGACCTGGCGAACGGCAAGAACAGCCCCGGCCTGCAGGGCAGCTACACCGTGGCGCAAGGCCTGGCGCGCGTGCTGGCCGGCAGCGGCCTGCAAGCCGTGCCGGATGCCAACCGGCGTTATGTGCTGCAACCCCTGCCGCCGGCCAGCACCGGCGTCAGTGAACTGCCGGCGGTCACCGTCACCGCCCAGACCGAATTCGCCACCGGCCCGGTGGTGGGCTACATGGCACAGCGCAGCGCCACCGCCACCAAGACCGACACCCCGATTGTGGAAACACCGCAGTCGATTTCGGTGGTAACCGCCAATCAGATACGCGACACGGCGTCCAACACGCTGGATCAGGCCCTGGTGTACAGCGCGGGCGTGCGTACGTCGATTTACGGAGCCAGCTCGCGCATGGACACCGCCCAGGCGCGCGGCGTGGAAATCGAGGACATTTTCCTGGATGGCCTGAAGGACCGCGTGAACTTCTGGACCAGCACCCCGCGCGTAGAACCCTACCTGATGGAACGCATGGAAGTGCTGCGCGGGCCGTCTTCCATGCTGTACGGCCAGGGCGGCACGGGCGGCCTGATCAACAATGTCAGCAAGCAGCCCCTGGCCGAGGCCCAGCACGAAATAGGCGTGCAGGTCGGCAACCACGACGCCCGCCAATTGCAGGCGGACCTGACCGGCCCGCTGACGGAAGACGGCACCTGGCGCTACCGGCTGGTCGCCGTGGGCCGCGAAAGCGGCACGCGGGTCGATTATGGCCAGGATGACCGCCAATTGATTGCCCCGTCGCTAACCTGGGCCCCCAGCCCCGATACCGAACTGACCCTGCGGTTCAAGTGGCAGAAAGACCGGGCCAGCGGCGATTCCGGCAGCACCCTGCCCTGGAATGGCACGATATTGCCGAACCCGAACGGACGCATATCGCGGCACACCTTTGTAGGCCAGCCCGGCCTGGACCATTTCGATGCCGACAGCCTGCAGGCGGGCTGGTCGTTCCGCCAGGCGCTGAACGACCAATGGACGTTCCGGCAAAACACGCGCTGGACCGACAACAAGACCGATTACGCCGCGTTCGACGTGTTTGCGCCGTACCTGGACGAAGAACAGCGCATGCTGGACCGGGCCGGCTATTTCTGGAAACACCACACGGAAATCCTGGCGACCGACCAGAATTTCCTGGGCAAATTCTCCACCGGCTCGGTGGCGCACCAACTGCTGATCGGCCTGGATTACATGCAATATCGAGATTCGGGCTCGGGCATCGACGACTACACCGGGCTGGCCCCCATCGACGTCTTCAACCCGGTATACCAGGTCGGATATCAGCCTCCGCCCCGCGAGCCGATCGCCACCAGCGGCGTGAAGCAACTGGGCGTCTACATCCAGGACGAAATGCGCTGGCGGAACTGGATTCTGCTGGCCGGCTGGCGCCACGACGAATCCAAGAACTGGGAAGACGGCACCGACGACCGCAACGACCGCGAGAATTCGCTGCGGGTGGGCCTGATGTACGAGATTTCGCCGGGGCTGCTGCCGTATATCAGCTACGCGGAGTCGTTCATGCCCCAGGCCAACACCAGCTATGGGCAGCGGCTGCAGCCCTTGCGCGGCAAGCAATGGGAAGCCGGCGTCAAGTACGAGCCGCCCGCGCAAGACTGGCGCGCGTCGGCCGCCGTGTTCGAGCTGCGCGAAGTCAATCGCACGGTAGAGATTTCCGAAACACAAGTCGCGCAACGCGGCTCCACGCGCAATACCGGGCTGGAACTGGAATGGGTGGGTTCCGTTACGCCGCAAATGGACATCAATGCCAGCTTCACCTATTTGAATGTCGACCGGGAATTGACCGGCGTGCCCAAGCGCCAGGCCGCCCTGTGGAGCACCTACCGGTTCTCGCTGGGCAACCTGGACGGTTTCACCGTGGGCGCGGGCGTGCACTATGCCAGCGGATTCGTGGACGAATCCACCGACGGCACCGACGTGCCCAAAACCCCATCGGTCACCCTGCTCGATGCCATGCTGGCCTGGGAGAACCGCAACTGGCGCGTCGCGCTCAATGCCAGCAACCTGACCGACAAGGTGTATTTCACCCAATGCTGGGAATGGGGCTCGTGCGCCTACGGCCTGGGCCGGCTGGTCACCCTGACCACCACTTACCGCTGGTAGCACCCAGGTGTCTGGCTCCGCAGGTGCCTGACACCGCTAAACCCCGGCAAATCCGCGTTTTACTCAGCCGCCAGACTCGGGCAATATGGCGTTTTGCATCTGAAAAAAAGGAGTCTATCCATGGCCCGAGCCAGCGCACGCCATATCCTGGTTTCCACCGAAGCGAAGTGCAACGAACTGAAGGCCGCCATCGAAGGCGGCGCCGACTTCGCCCAGGTGGCCCGCGAAAACTCCAGCTGCCCCTCCGGCCGCGACGGCGGCAACCTGGGCACCTTCAGCCCCGGCCAAATGGTGCCGGAATTCGACACCGTCGTATTCAGCGCCCCCCTTAACGTGGTGCAAGGCCCCGTCAAGACCCAGTTCGGCTATCACCTGGTCGAAGTCACCGACCGCCAGGACTGAACCGCGGCAGCCGGGTGTCGTAGCAAGCCAGGGGCCTGACTTCCTCCGGGAGTCAGGCCCCTGGCTTTTTCTCCGTCATGGCCATAGACATCATGATGTCATGATGTCACAATGCCACCATGCTCGCCGACCCCACTCGCCCATTGCCCCTGTACGCCCAAGTCGAGCAGGCGCTTGCGGCAGACATCACCGCCGGCGCCCTGGCTCCCGGCGATCAATTACCGCCCGAAGACGCGCTAAGCGCCCGGTTCGGCGTCAGCCGCATCACCGTGCGCAAGGCCGTCGAAGGCCTGGTGGGCCGCGGCCTGCTCGAAATCCGCCGCGGCCGGGGCACCTATGTATGCCTGCCCAAGATCCGCCAGGAACTGACCGAACTGAGCGGCTTCGTGGAAGACATGCAGGCCCTGGGCCGCACGCCCACGGCCCGCCTGCTGGACAAACGCGTCGTGGCGGCCGACAGCACCGTGGCAGCGCGCCTGGGGCTGGCCAAAGGGGCGCGGGTCTACCGCCTGGAACGGGTGCGCCTGGCCGACGGCGTGCCGGTGTCGTTCGACGAAACCTATCTGCCCTACGAAATCGGCCGCAAGGTGGTCAAGCACGATCTGCGCGCCGAACCCATCTTCACGCTGCTGGAAGAAAAATACGGCCTGCCGCTGACCGAAGCCGAATACGCGCTGGAATCGGTGGCCTGCGATGCCCATGTCGCGCAAGGGCTGGCCATCGCGGCGGGCAGCCCGGTGTTTCGCATCGAACGCACGTCGTACTCGCTGAACAACCAGCCGGTGGACTACGAACGCCTGTACTACCGCGGCGACCTGATCCGCTTCGTGACCCGGCTGGCGCGCAACCCTAAAAGCCGGCGCGCCTGATGGACGTCTGGTATTCATTGATCTTGTGCGCGGCCGCGTTCGGCGCCAGCGCGCTGGGCGGCGTACTGGGCATGGCCAGCGGCATTTTCATCGTGCCGGCCCTTACCTTGTGGGCCGGCGTCGACATCCATACCGCCATCGCCGCCAGCCTGGTGTCGGTCATCGCGTGTTCCTGCGGCAGCGCGCGCCCCTTCTTGAAACATCGCCTGACCAACATCCGGCTGGCGCTGGTGCTGGAAGTGGCCACCACGCTGGGCGCCCTGACCGGCGTGTTGCTGATCGGCATCGTGCCCGTCGTATTCCTGTATGTACTGTTCGCGCTGGTGCTGGCCCTGTCCGCCCAGCAGATGCTGGCGCGCCGCCAAGACCCGGTGGGCGCCACGGCAGACCGGCTGGCCACCCGGCTGCAGCTGCATGCCAGCTATCCCGACCGCAATCTGGGCCGCGAGGTCGCCTATCAGGTCAGCCGCGTGCCGCTGGGCATGTCGCTGATGTACGGAGCGGGCCTGATCTCGGCGCTGCTGGGCATCGGCAGCGGCGTGCTGAAAATCCCCGCCATGGACACGGCGCTGCGCCTGCCCATCAAAGTGTCATCGGCCACGTCGAATTTCATGATCGGCGTCACGGCCGCCGCCAGCGCCGGCGCCTATTTCGTGCGCGGCGACATCGATCCGGCCATCGCGGGCCCGGTGGCGTTGGGCTCGGTGGCGGGCGCCCTGCTGGGCGCGCGGCTGTTGATGGGCTTGCCGGCCGACAAGCTGCGGCTGTTTTTCGTGGTGGTGCTGGTGCTGCTGGCCCTGCAGATGCTGGCCAGCGCGTTCGGCGTCCAATGGAGCAACCTGGCATGACGACACCGCCCGCCGTCCAACAGCACGAACAACGGATCGCCGCGCTGCTGCACTACGGCACCGGCGTCGCGTCGGGCCTGATCGCCATCGGCCTGCTGGCGCAATGGCTGGGACACGCGCCCCCCTGGAGCCTGCGTGCGGTGCAGTGGGGCATCGGCCTGTTCATCGCCTTGCCGGTGCTGCGCGTAACGCTGATGCTGGGCACCTTCCTGCGCCAGCGCGACTATCTATTCAGCGCCCTGGCGGCCGCCGTCCTGGCGATCATCGGGGCCGGGCTGGCGATAGGCATGGCCGCCTAGGGCGGCCTGCGCCCAGCGGTGTCAGGCACCCGGAACAAAGCAGGTGTCTGACTCCCGCAGGGTGTCAGACACCGAAGTGGTCACACCGCCCCACGCAGATACCTGATTTAGGGCCGTCTGCAACTGTTAGTATTTACCGGCGAACCAGGAGCCCTTACATGCATACTCGCGCAGACTGCCTGCAGGCCGACCGGCAAGATACTCTGGCCCCGCTAAAGCAACAATTCGAGCTGCCGCCCGGCGTGATCTACCTGGATGGCAATTCGCTGGGCGTGCTGCCCAAAACGGCAGCGGCGCGCGCTACGGCCGTAATCGGGCAAGAATGGGGCAATGGCCTGATCCGCAGCTGGAACACGGCCGGCTGGTTCGACCTGCCCGCCCGGCTGGGCGACAAGCTGGGGCAACTGATCGGCGCGGGGCCAGGCCAGGTCGTGGTAACCGACACCACCTCGCTGAACATATTCAAGGCGCTGGCCGCCGCGTTGCGCATCCAGCAACAGGCGGCGCCGGGGCGCCGCGTGATCCTGTCCGAGCGCGACAACTTCCCCACCGACCTGTACATGATCCAGGGCATGATAGACCTGCTGCAACAGGGCTACGAAATGCGCCTGGTCGACGAACAGCTGCCGCTGGAACAGGCGCTGGACGACACCGTGGCCGTGGTGCTGCTTTCGCATGTGAATTACCGCACGGGCGCCATGCACGACATGGCCGCCGTCACCGCTCGCGCGCATGCCCACGGCGCGCTGGCCATCTGGGACCTGGCCCACGCGGCCGGCGCGGTGCCGGTGGACCTGACGGGCGCCGACGCCGATTTCGCGGTGGGCTGCACCTACAAGTACTTGAACGCCGGCCCCGGCGCGCCGGCCTACATCTGGGTCGCGCCGCGCCATACCGAAAATTTCCAGCAGCCGCTGTCGGGCTGGTGGGGGCACCAGCGGCCCTTCGACATGGCCGTGGCCTACGAACCGGCCGGCGGCATCCGCCGCTACCTGTGCGGCACCCAGCCCATCGTGTCGCTGGCGCTGGTGGAATGCGGGCTGGATATTGTCCTGGCCGCCGACATGAACGAAGTGCGCAAGAAATCGCTGGCGCTGGGCGACCTGTTCATCCAGCTGGTAGAAAGCCGTTGCGCCGGCCATCCATTGACGCTGGTCACGCCGCGCGAACACGCGCGGCGCGGCAGCCATGTCAGCATCGGGCATCCCAAGGGCTACGAGGTCATGCGGGCCCTGATCGCGCGCGGCGTCATCGGCGACTACCGCGAGCCCCAGGTATTGCGCTTCGGCCTGACGCCGCTGTACCTGGGCTACGCAAACATATGGGACGCCGTCGACGCGTTGAAAACCGTGCTCGATACCGAAGAATGGAAACAGCCGCAGTTCTCGCAGCGCGACGCGGTAACTTGACCGGCGGCGCCCGGTCGGGCGGGGTACTCACGCGGGAACATCGGAAAATTCCGGCGCACTGTAGGAAATTTCCGACGAATTAGTCATGCAAGATCGGACATTATCGGCAAGCATGCCAGCAAGCTGTCCCAAGGGCGCGCGGGCAATCGGCATGCCATCCCGCCACCACGGAGCCGATCATGACACCCTCCCGCGTTTTTCATTTCATTGCGGGCATAGCCCTGGCCGCCGGGGCGCCCTCTGTCTGGGCACAATCGGGCGCCATCGCGTTCACGGGCGCGGTCGTCGCCAGTAGCTGCGAAGTCGACAGCAGCGGCTATGCTCCCATCGCGCGCAATCTGTCGCCGCGCTTCACCGTCGACCTTCCCACCATAAGCACCGGCGACCTGACGACGCGCGGGCAAACCACCGGCTGGTCGCCATTCGTCATCACCCTGCAGCACTGCGGCACCTCGCCCAACCTGGTGCGCGCCCACTTCGAACCCGGCACCTTCGTCGACATGGCCACCGGCCGTCTCATGCTCGACAGCAACAGTTCCGCCGGCAACGTGCAGATCGCGCTGCGCGAACTCGGCAGCGCCCGGCACCTACTGCTCGGCGCGCCCGCCGGCATGCAAGGCACCACGCCCGTAGAACTCGAAAGCCACGCCACTCTGGTGTACGAGGCCGGCTACTACGCCCTGGGCCAGGCCACGCCGGGCACCGTACATACCAGCGTCGAATACAACCTGGTTTATCACTGATCCCGCCCGCTAGTTGGCGCCCACGGCGCCGCCTTTGCCGACAAGAACTTTCCTCTACGTCCGTCAGACTTTTCCTCAGCTCTGCAAAGGCGTTCATCCCTAGACTCCATTTGCTGCGATCGGCTTTCCAACTTGCGCCTGCTCGCTAGCCATTCGATTAATTTCTCACGGAGTCAAACATGAAACTGTCTCGCATTGCCAGCCTGCTGGCGGGTGTTGGGATCCTGGCCGGCGCACAAGTGGCGCTTGCCGGCGACGGAACCATCAACTTCACCGGCACCATTCAGGACAGCACGTGCGTGGTCGACCTCGCCGACCCGCACAATCAAACCGTCGCCCTGATCCCCGTCAACAAGAACACGTTCACGGGCATGGGCGACACGGCCGGCTGGCAAGAATTCAAGATCTTGCTGAAGAACTGCGGCAACGCCCACACCACTGCCCGCGCTAACTTCGAGTCAGGCACCACCGTCAATGGCCAAGGTCGGCTGCACAACACCGACGAAACCGGCAGTGTCGCTGGTACGGCGAAAGGCGTAGACCTGCAGTTGCGCCAGGCCGCGAGCGGTCAGGATGTTGTCATCGGCAGCGCTTCCCAGCTCTCGCTGGATGGCTTCACCATCGATACCACCGCCGGCACCGCCGAGCTTCGCTATTCGGCCGGCTACTACGCCAGGGTCGCTCCCGCTTCGATCGAACCCGGTACCGTCAAGTCCTCCGTGACGTACTCGATCACCTACCAGTAAGCCCAACAGGCATACCCATGCCGCGCGCCCTATCCGGGCGCCGTTTACCCGGCCGTGCGCACTCCGATGCCACGGCCGTTCCCGGGCCTGCTTACCCATGGCCCGGGGCCCCGCAAGTCCAGGAACTGCCATGCTCATTCGCCGCCTTCTTTCCGCCACTTTCGTAGCAACCGCAATGGCTGCAACCGCGGCACCCGCGGTCAGCCATGCATCCATCGTCATCAGCTCCACGCGGGTCGTGTACGACGCGGCCAGCGGCGAGAAAACCGTCCGGCTCACCAACAAGGGCGTATCGCCCCTCCTGATGCAAGCCTGGCTGGACACCGGCAGCCCGCAAGACAACCGCGCCACGCTCGACGTGCCATTCATCGTGTCGCCCACCATGGCGCGCATCGACCCTGAAAAAAGCCAGACGCTGCGCATCATCCATACCGGCGAACCCATGGCGCAAGACCGCGAAAGCCTGCTCTGGCTGAACGTGCTGGGCATTCCCGCCCGGCCCGACGCCGACGACAAGAACTTCCTGCAGCTGTCGATCCGGTCGCGTATCAAGTTCTTCTTCCGGCCGGAAGGCCTGGCCGGCACCGCCATGGAAGCGCCCGCCAAGCTCACCTGGCGCCTCACCAAATCCAACGGCCAGCCCGCGCTCGAGGCCACCAACCCCACGCCGTTCCATGTCAGTTTCGCCAGCGTCGAAGTCGCGTCGGGCGGCCAGCCGATACCGGTGCAAGAACCCGGAATGCTGGCGCCGTTCGAGACGCGCGCCCTCCCGTTGCCTCGCGCCGCCACGGCCTCTGCCGGCACCCGGGTTCGTTACCAGTTCATCAACGACTACGGCGGCGCCACGGCCGGCGAAGCCGCGTTGCAAGACATCGGCCGCTAGCCAGGCGGCACCGGGCTTAGGGCTAGACCACCATGTTGCCTGTACGTTTCCGCCTGCGATATTCGTTCAGCCTGGTTCTGGCGGCGTTCCCGATGGGCGCCTGGCTGCCGGCGGTGGCGCAATCGACGCCCGTGCACGTCGCCGAAGTCCAGTTCAACACCGACATGTTGCGCGGCTTCGGCGATACCCCCGTGGACGTCGGCCGCTTCAACCAGGGCAACTACGCCGCGCCCGGCGACTACACCGTGCCGGTTATGGTCAACAACGGGCAAGTAGGGCGCGGCACGATTCGCGTGCGCCAGCAGGCCGGCGAAGCCTATCCGCAACCCTGTATCGACATCGACCTGCTGATGATGGCCGGCGTCAACCTTGCCCGCCTAGACGAAGCCGCGCAGGCGCGGCTGCAGGCCGATTCCTGCGTGCGTTTACCCGACCTCATCCCCGACGCGCGCGCCGAATTCGACAACGGCGAGCAGCGCCTGGATCTCAGCATTCCCCAGATATGGCTGAACCGCAGCGCGCGCGGCTACGTCGACCCCAAATACTGGGACGACGGCATCACCGCCGGCATGCTGCGCTACAACGCCAACGTGTATCGCTACGGCACTAGCCATGGCAATTCGGCCACGCAGGCCTATGCGGGCCTGGATAGCGGCTTCAACATTGGCGCGTGGCGGTTCCGCCATCGCGGCAACCTGAACTACAGCAAATTACAGGGCACGCGCTACCAAAGCATTCAGACTTCCGTGCAGCGTTCGCTGGCGCCGATTAAAAGCCAACTGACCGCCGGCGAATTCTTCACCGACGGCACAGTGCTCGAAAGCGTGGGCCTGCGCGGCGTCAGCCTGTCCAGCGACGACCGCATGTACCCGGAATCGCAGCGTGGGTACGCCCCCACGGTGCGCGGCATCGCCAACAGCAATGCGCGCGTCAGAATCCGCCAAAGCGGTAACGTCATTTACGAAACCACGGTGGCACCGGGCGAATTCGAAATCGACGACCTGTACCCCACCGGCTACGGCGGCGACCTGGAAGTCGTCGTCACCGAGGCCGACGGCAGCGAACACATATCGCGCGTGCCGTTTTCGGCACCCGTGAACGCCTTGCGCGCGGGCACCACGCGCTACAGCGTGGCCGCCGGGCAGTACCGCAGCGCCCTGGTCCGCAAAAAACCGTACGTCTTGCAGGCCACGGCGCGGCACGGCTTCAATAACCTGGTCACCGGTTATGGCGGCGTGGTGGCATCCCAGTACTACCTGGCCGGCCAAGTGGGCACCGCGCTGAACACGGCCCTGGGCGCGTTCGGCGTGGACGCCACGTACGCCAGGGCCAAGCTCAACAACCAGCCCGACCGCACCGGCCAGAGCTACAGCCTGAGCTATTCGCGGTTCTTCGAGCCCACCAGCACCAGCGTAACGCTGGCGGCCTATCGTTATTCCACCAGCGGCTTTCTCAGCCTGAGCGACACCATGGCGCAGCGCTCGCTCGATTCGCGCCACGCGATGCCGCGCCACTACGGCGGCAACGCCAAGGGGCGCTTTCAGGTCATGCTGAACCAGCCGCTGGGCGAACGCTGGGGTTCGCTGTATTTGTCGGGCTACAGCCAAGACTACTGGGGCCGCAACGGTCGCGACACCGAATACCAGGCCGGCTATCGCAATTCGTTCAAGCAGCTGAACTACAGCATCAATGCCTCGCGGCAGTACAGCGTGTATTCGGGCAAGTGGGACAACACCTACATGCTGAACTTCAGCCTGCCGCTGGGCCGCAACCCCGGCGCGCCGCGGTCCAACACCACCATACAGCACAACAACCGCGACAACAGCACGTCCATCTACGAAACCGTCAATGGCAGCCTGGGGGCATCCAACAACCCCCTGTACTACGGCCTAAGCGCCAGCCACCTGCGCGGCGGCAGTGGCAACGGCAGCAGCAATAACGTCAGCGCCAACGCTTCCTGGACCTCACCCTATGCGCAACTGAGCGGCAGCGCCAGCCGGTCCAGCAGCGGCACCCAAAGCAGCGCCAGCGTTTCGGGCGCGGCCGTGGCCTGGGGCGGCGGGGTCGTCCTGACGCCCTCGCTGGGCGACACCTTCGCCATCGTCGACGCGCAGGGCGCGGCCGGCGCCCGCATCGCCAACATGAACGGGCTGCAAGTCAATTCGCGCGGCTACGGGCTGGTGTCGAACCTGACGCCGTTCGCGCAGAACACCGTCGAGGTCGACCCCAAGGGCCTGCCGCTGAACGTGCAGTTCAAGTCCACCATACAGCACGTGGCCCCCACCGCCGGCGCCATCGTGCCCGTGAAATTCGATGTCGAAGCTGGCGGGCAAGCCGCCGTCATCCGGGCCCGCCTGCCAGACGGCGGCGCCCTGCCCTTCGGCGCCGAAGTACTGGACGCCAGCAACAACCCGGTGGGCACGGTTGCCCAGGGCAGCCGCGTCATCGCCAACAGCCTGAAAGACAGCTCGGGCCGCCTGACCGTCAAGTGGGGCAAGGGCGCCACCGAGCAATGCTTCTTGGACTACGTCATTCCCGAGGCTAGCGGCAAATCCACCCAGCCATTCCATCTGTTGCAGGGTACCTGCTCGCAAGGGTAATGACCATTGGAGCTACAGCCGTGACTCAGAACCTCTCTTGCGTACCGGCGCAATGCTTAGAGTAAAGCCATGTTGAAATTTGCTATTTTCTTTCTGCCTGCATTATGTCTGTGGCTTGCGCCACTACAAAGCTGGGCATCTTGCTCGTTCTGGAATGTAACGGGGCCGCAAGATGCTACGGGTGCCATTTCATATTTCCCGGCCTCCAGTTTTCAAATAAATGTCAGTGCGAATAACGGCACAGTGCTTAAGACAATAACTGCAAAGCCGACCGCGAACACAGATGGGTCTATAACATGCACCACCGCTGGATGGGTTCACAGTAGCCGTGGCACGACGGGGGTTCCTGGAGGAACTGACGGAAAAATTTACCCCACGTCAATCGAAGGCCTTGGAATGAGGATTCGCTATCCCGGCACCCCTGGCATTTTCCCGTACACCGAAACATATGCTGGCCGTGGGGCTAACGAGGTATTCCGTATACCTAATGCTGATGGCAGCCAGCAGATACAAATCGAGTTCATAAAAACAGGCCCCATCGCAGCGGGCGGAACATTGACCGGCGAATTTGCACGCGTTTTTCTACGAGAGACGAACGGGGCGGAGACCTCGGTAGTGTCTTACAGGTTCTCGGGAATCACAATAACGCCAAGCACGCCCACTTGCACAATGGATGATGTCCACGTACAGCTCGGCACTCACTCCATAACCGCAGGGCAATTGGCCCCCACGCCGGCAGTGCCATTTAGCATCCACGTGAAGAACTGTCCAATCAAGACGCGCATCTATTACCGTATCGACCCCACCAGCGGAATTGTTCCACCCGGATCGTTGGGCGGCCCAAACTCTACGTTAATGAAGCTGGACGCCGCATCGGGCGCCAAAGGCGTGGGTATTCAACTTCTGTACAACAACGGCGATGGCCATCCATTGGAAACCAACGTTATGCTTACAGACAATAACGTTGCCTTGACGTACTTCGATATCGACCTGAAAGCACGCTATATGCCGACGGGCGACCTCGTCGAGCCAGGAAGCGCCAACGCTTCGGCCACGGTTACTTTCACTTATCAGTAGCCCGAACACAAGCAGTACCTGGCCTCAGCCAACACTGGCTGTCAGCCCTCTTCGGCAGTATCCCCAGCATTTTAGGAAAATTCCACAACTACGAAACAAACGTGACATGTAGGGTCGCACTCAGGCAGCGGCGCTCGCAGGCATACCCGTCGCGGAGCCACCGTATGAACATCACGCGCGACACCCCATGCCACACCCTACCGTTTCTTCCCTTTCATTCTTCTTCGCCATAGCAGCCGCGTCCTCATGGATCCGGACGCGGCCGCGCATCCAGCGAACCACGTTTCGGTGGCGCGCCTGGGCGCTTGCGCTGGCCAGCATTATCGCCGCGCTGCTGATACCCGCTACGGCGTCGGCGGAACCTTGGCTGCTGCAGTGCCAGCTGAAGCCCGAGCCCGGAAAATTCCGGTTCAATGTTCCAAGCTCCCTGACCATCAATCCCGCCTTACCCGTGGGCACTCTCATCGGCACTTACTACGCATACGCGGGAGTCAACCAATTCCAAGCGGCGTGCAACGGCCAAGGTATCAGCGCCGAGCATGCCGGCTACCTGGACATGTTTTTTCCCGGCCCGGTATCCGATATAGCCAATGGCGCGATACGCATTGCGGGCACCAATCTCGGCATGAGATTCGTAGGATACACGGGTGGCCCGTCGTACGAGTCTGGGGGCTATTCGATCCAAAATACGAGTTTGTTCACGCTACAGAAATGGGTGCGCAATGAATCGTCGAGCCAGAATGCCTACACCGGCGCGACCATGATCTTGCAGATCGTCACCATGGGGTCTGTCGCAAGCGGCGAGGTTATTTCCGGCGGGATCATTGGCCGGGTGCAGGCATCTCAAATTGAAGATATCAGCAATCCTGGCACGGCCTTGAAATACTACGACATCGAACTTAGCAACGATATAAGCTTTACCCTGCAAACCTGTGAGGTCGCCAACCTTACCGTCGAATTGGGTACGCACAACCTGGTCGGCGGCCCGGGAGCAACCACGCCCGCAACCGATTTCTCGGTTCATCTGACAAGCTGCCCTACCGGCATTCCCATCTATTACCGCGTCGATCCCACCACCAGCATTGTTCCCCCTCAGGCCGGTGGCGGCCAGGGTTCTTCGTTAATGACACTGGACTCCACCTCGAGCGCCAGCGGCGTGGGCATTCAGCTTCTGTACGAGAACGGCCAAGGCCATCCATTGGGCACCAAGATTACGTTGACTTCCAACGGCCTTTCCACGCCGGACACCAACATTTGGCTGAAGGCGCGATATATGCAGATGGCCCCAAGCGTTACACCGGGCACCGCCAACGCGTCGGCCATAGTTACGGTCATGTATCAGTAGGACACACATAGGCGCTTCGTCTGTTAGGTCCTGTCAGGTGTCAGGCTCCCGCCAGGGTGCCTGACACCGTTCCGTTCTATTGAAGCAACGTCTACAGGCTACGGTATCTGACACCCTGCGGGAGTCAGATACCTGCATAACGGGCGCTGATAACGCTCATCGACCGCTAAAGGTGTGCCTTCGGAAATTTCTGACATATTCGACGAAATTTCTGTGCGGATGACATAGGTATTACGCGTAGTGTTACGTCACGCCGTATGTGGCTGAAGCAGAGCTTCAGCCACATACGGCAGGAAAATCACTTTTCGCAATCTGTCATGTCGCACTTTCATCTTTCCAGCCGCCACGGTGCCATGTGCCGCCGCATGCACCGCATTATTACCATCCGGCGGCACCCCACGAACGGTTGGCCAGCATGCTGATCGATCATCCATGGCATGTCTTGTCGGGCGCGTCCGTTTTGTGGGCGATTACCGTGGCCGCGCTGGCCATCGCCGCCCTGTTGCTGCTTGCCACGATGCGGCGCCAGCGGCGCAGCGCGCAACTGATGCGCGGCATGCTGCGCACCTACATGGTCGTGCTGGACGCCATACCCCTGCCTATTTACCTGCGCGACCGCGATCTTAAACTGATCGCCTGCAACACCGCGTACGCCCAGGCTTGCGGACAGCCGCGCACCGTGCTGGACCAGGCCTCCATCGACACCGCGGCCCGTTGGCTGGGCGCCGATGCACTGAACCTGCGTGAAATCGAACGCCAGTACCGAGACGTCATGAACAGCGGCCTGCCCACCGTCGAAGACAGGACCACGCTGCTGCGCACGGGCCCCGCCACCCTGCAACACTGGACGTCACCCTTGCGCGATGCGTCCAACGCGATCGTAGGCGTGGTCGGCGGCTGGCTCGACGTTACGGAACGCCGGCGCGCGCTGGATCAACTGGCCGAAGCGCGCGATCGCGCCGAGGCCGCCGATCGCGCCAAATCCACGTTTCTGGCGGCGGTCAGCCACGATATACGCACCCCCATGAACGCCATCATGGGCATGTTGGAACTGACGCTGCTGCAGGCCTCGCTGACCGCAACCGAACGGCAGCAGCTGGACACCGCCCTGCAGTCGGCGCGCTCGCTGCTATCATTGATCGACGACCTGCTGCATCTGTCGAAGATGGAAGCCGGGAAACTCGATCTGAAGCCTTCTTTCGTAGGGCTGCGCGATATTGCCGACGAGGTGGCAGGCGTATTCTCGCCGGTGGCCAACAGCAAGGGGCTGGCGCTGAATGTCAATGTCGCGCCGTCGGTCGCGCCCGCGCATTTTGTCGACGCGCTGCGCGTGAAGCAGATTCTGAACAACCTGGTTTCCAATGCCATCCGCTTTACCGAAAAAGGGCATGTTCATATCGGGGTGACGGCAACGCGCATTCACGAAGCGCATCAGTGGGTGCAGTTTTCCGTCACCGATACGGGCATCGGTATCCCGCCCCAAGCACTGCCCGTATTGTTCGAACCCTTCATGCAAGTGGACGGGGCGGCATCCAATGGCGGCGTGGGGCTGGGCCTATCGATCTGCAAACGCCTGACGGACGTTCTGGGTGGCTACATACGGGTCAGAAGCACACTGGAAGCCGGTACCCAAGTCGTGGTGCGCCTGAAGCTGCCCGCGCGGCAAACGCCTGCCGAAGCCGTTGCCAACGCCATTGCCGAAGCGCCGGCCAAGCCCGATGAGCCCGCGTCGATTCTGGTGGTGGACGATCAGGCGTCCAATCGCATTTTGCTGGGACACCAATTGCGGCGCCTGGGCCATACCGTCGTCACCGCCGAAGACGGTCTGCAGGCATTGCGAGCCGCCGATAAGCGGATATTCAAGCTGGTGATCTGCGATTGCTCCATGCCGCAAATGAACGGCATGGAATTCGTACGCGCCCTGCGCAAGCGGGCCGACGCCAACAGCCGCATTCCGGTGCTGGGCTATACGGCGGGCACGCAAGATACCAATATGCGCGAAGCGCTGGAAGCCGGCATGAACATGGTGTTGTTCAAGCCGGTGGGGCTGGCCGAACTGAAGGCGGCCTTGCGAACCCACTTGCCCAATTAGTGGGCCACCATCGGCCACCCATCGACCACTCGTGGGCCACTGCCCAACCGCTATCCGGCCAGAATGGCCAGCGCCTGCGACAACCGTTCCACCGCCGGCCCATACAACAGCATCAACGCCCGCACCGTTTCGCCCTGACCCTGCTGCGCCAACGTTTCGACACGCAGGCTTAGCGCGGCCAGCGCCGCCGCGCCGGCCAGATGCGCCGTACCCTTGATGCGGTGCGCGCTGGCGCGCACGTCGGGCCAGCGGCCCGCGGCACAGGCATCGCGCAGCTTGTGTAGATCGACGCGGTTGGTGGCAAGCAGGCTGGCAACGAGCTCGGCCGTGACCTCGGCGTCGCAGTCCACCAACTGCCCCACATGCTGCAAAATGGCCTCGTGTGCCGGCAAAGGCACGGCGTAGCCGGCGGCGGCCAGCGCGGCGGCCAGCGACGCTTCGGTAAAGGGCAGGGGCAAGTGGCCGCTGGCGGCAGCCGGTTGAGCGGGCGCGATGCCGCTGGTTAGCACGATGGCGCCGGACACGGCCACCGGCTGGTCCGGCGCGCTACTTAGCGCCCCCTGGCCCTCCACCGAATGAAGGATGATGACCGCATAATGGAAATCTCCGGTGCCGTCCAGGCGGGGGGCTTCGTGCACGGACAGGCCCAGCCCGGCAAGCGTGCCTGACACGCCACTTTGGGCGGCCCACCCTGGTTGCGCGGATACGATCAAGGCGTGGTGCATGGCGGGCGGAAATGCGGGTTCAAGTGAATAGCGGCCGCGTTGCGGTCAATAGGCAATATTGTGCTTGCGGGCAAAGTCGACCAGCTCGACCAGCGTGTTGACGTCAAGCTTGGCCATCAGGCGGGTTTTATAGGTACTGACCGTTTTGTTGCTGATGAACAGCGCGTCGCCGATGTCTTTGTTGGACATGCCGCGCGCCAGCATCTGCATGACGATGATTTCTTTGTCGGACAGGCGTTCGATTTTGTTCGTGCCCTTGGCTTCGGGGGACTCGGCCGCACCGTTGACCACGTCGGGAAAAATGCTGTAGCCGGCCAGCACCGCCTCGATGGCGCGGACGATCTGCGGCAGTTCCTGCACCTTGCTGATGTAGCCCTGCGCCCCGGCGGCCTTGACGCGCGGCGCGAAAACGGCGGGGTCTTGCGCGGAGATAACCAGGATGCGGACATCGGGCTTGATGAGTTTGATGCGGGGAATGGCGTCCAGGCCGTTGATTTTGGGCAGGTCGATATCCAGAATGACCAGCCCGGGCTCGGACTGCCGCACGGCCTGCACGGCATCCTGGCCATTGCCCGCCTCGATGATTTCCGACACGCCCAGCATCTGCGACAGTTGCTGCCTGAGTATCAGCCGCAAGGAAGGGTGGTCGTCGACAATGAGTACGCTGGTCACGAGTTCAGTCCATCCATTGGTTAATGCACTTTTTCAGATCGGCGAAAGCCACGGGTTTGGCGAGCATTTCGTCCATTCCGCTGTCGCGGCAGCGTTGTAATTGTTGGGCACTGCCATCGGCCGTAACGCCGACGATGGGCATGCGGCCGCGCCACGCCTGCAGTTCTTGCCGGCGTACCTGGCGGGCGAGCTCGAAGCCGTCGATGCCGGGCAACTGGCAGTCGGTGAAAAGCATGGCGTAGCTTCGCCTGGCCATTGCGTCGAGCGCTTGCTCGGCGGTGGCGGCCACGTCGCAGTCGAACCCCGCCCTGACGAGTAATTGACGCAAGATGATGCGATAAGGTTCCTGGTCTTCGACCACCAGGACGCGCGCGCCGGCGGCGCGCGGCTGTTGAGCGGGGGCCGGCGCGGCAGCCGCCGGCGCGACGGCAATGGCAGCCGCCGCCGCGGGGTCTGCCTGGGCCAAGGGCAGCCGAAGCTCGAAGGTGCTGCCCAGGCCGGGCGCGCTTTCGACCAGCCGGATGGATCCGCCCAGCAGGCGGGCCAGGCGGTGGCACACCGCCAGCCCCAGGCCGCTGCCGCCGTAGCGCCGCGTGATGGAGACGTCTGCCTGGGCGAAGGGCAGGAACAGGCCCGCTTGCGCCGCCGCGGCGATACCGATGCCGGTATCGGCCACCGTCATGACGATATCTTGTAGGTGGGCGCCCGGCGCGGACTCGGCGCGGACGCTGACCCGGACCTGGCCGCGTTCGGTGAACTTGACCGCATTGCCCACCAGGTTCAGGGCGATCTGCTGAATGCGGGTGGGGTCGCCCACGCGTTGCCAGGCCGTGTCCGGGTCCATGTCGAGCGTCAGCGCCAGGCCCTTGCGGCGCACCTGCAGCCGGAACACGCGCACCACCTGGCCGAGCACGTCGCGCAAATCGAACGGCACGGATTCGGGTTGGACGTGCCCGGATTCCAGGCGCGAAAAATCGAGAATGTCGCCGATGATTTCCATTAACAGGCGCGCGGCGTTGTCGGCAAGCTCGTAGTACCGCTGCCTTTCGGATACCGATTCGGTGTGGCGGATGAGGTCGAGCGCGCCGATGACCGTGGCGAGCGGCGTGCGGATTTCGTGGCTCATGGTGGCCAGGAAACGGGCCTTGGCGGCGGCGCTGGCTTCGGCGTCGTGCTTGGCCTGGGCAAGCACCCGCGCCTGTTCGTATTCGGCGGTGCTGTCGGCCCAGTAGCCTGTCCATTGGATGGAACCATCGGGCTTGCGGGCGGGCTTGCCCGTGCCGATGCGGATCCAGCCCTGGCCGTCTGGGTACCGCACTTGGAGGTCGGCGCGGATGGGCTGCAGTTCGGCCCCGCACCGCGCAATAAGCTGCTGGACGGCGGCGCGATCGGCGTCGGGCAGGCAGCGCAGCCAGTTTTCGGCGTCGGCCATGATGTCGTCGGCCCGGCAGCCCATGAAGCGCTCGGTATAGCCCACCACCTGGGGAAAGCTGCAGTGCCCCTGGCTGTCGAGGCGCAGGAAAAACAGCGCGACCCGTCTGCTGGCGGCAATGCTTTCTATGGCAAGGCGCAGGTCATTTTCGCGCGACTGCAGGGCATCGCGCTCTAGCCGAAGGCGAGAACGATCGAAAAACAGGAAGGCCGCCGTGCCCAACGCGATGGGCGCAAAGAACACCAAGATGGCGATCCAGGCCGCTTCTGGATGGTTGGCCGGCATCGAACCCTCTGCCCGATGTAGATGACACCACGCCACATAGGGTACATCGGAAGGCTGGTTCGGCAAACGGGTAAGAATGGTGGCGCGGCCATGTGATACGGAAATGAACGTATTGTGGCGGACCGGCCGCGCGGGCAAATTGCGGATGATCAATTTCTTACTGATCAAGCTGCAAGGGCACCGCGGGCGGTCCCAGTTCGGCGATGATGAATTCGATGAAAGCGCGAACCTTGGCCGCCACATGGCGGCGCGACGGATAGACGGCGTAGATGTAGGTGTCGATCATGGTCCAGTCGTTCAGCACGGCGCGCAGGCGGCCATGCGCGAGGTCGTCTTCGACGTAGGTGCGCGGCACCAGGCTGAGCCCGACGCCGGCCCTGAGGGCATCGCGCAGGGCCAGGCTGGAATTGACCTGGTAGCGCCCGCGCACGGGCACGCG
>Ga0182738_1003096_pt1 | contig 19234 bp, 16 predicted proteins | sample eDN5th30CBELigMG_FD_128876 | JGI IMG/M metagenome (GOLD analysis project Ga0182738, IMG submission 128876) | Enriched Miracle-Growth compost microbial communities from Emeryville, California, USA - eDNA 5th pass 30_C BE-Lig MG (version 2)... ... | reverse complement strand
TCGCATTTTAACCTTATCAGAAATGGATTCTTTTTTCATTTATTTGATGCATTGATGTTTAACAAAAAAGCTTATTAGATAAGCATTAGTAGCCTATCAGCAATTTTCTATGAATAATTAGGGATTAATATTATTTTTTTAGCGTCTTACATAATGGGTCAAACTTCAAAAAAGAAAACTTTTTCAATGGACTTTTGACCGGCTCTCTGTGACCTAGAATCCATTATTTTTGGAGACATTAGCAAACCATTGTGCACTTTTTTTATAATAGCGTTCTTTTGTTTCTATGTTAACGCCAATTAGTCCATAACGATTTTTGTATCCATTTATCCATGACCAATTATCCATAAAGGTCCATAAGTGATAGCCCTTTACATTGCAACCTTCTTCTAGGGCTTTATGTACCCATTTCAGATGGTTACTAATAAATTCTATTCGATAATCATCTTGAATTTTATTATTGTCGATAAAACGAAGTTCATTTTCTACGCCCATGCCGTTTTCTGAAATGAAACTTTCGATATTTTGATAGTTTTCTTTCAAATTGATTAAGATGTCATATATACCTTTTTCGTAAATTTCCCACCCGCGATAGTGGTTCATTTTACGACCAGGCATTTCATATCTATCAAAAAACCATTCTGGCATAAATGGACTCTCGGGGTTTACCATAAAACTTTTTGCTTTAACACGTCTTGGTTGATAATAATTAACTCCTAATAGGCTTATCGTGTTATTTTTGATTAGCTTCGAGTCACCATTCATTCTAAGTGGTAGCTCGCTGTATTGTTGAATAATCTCAACCAATTCTTGTGGAAAAACTCCTTTTGTAACCGGATCTAAGAAGCACCGATTAAAGAATAAATCGGCGATACGAGCTGCTTTTAAATCAGCAGGATGGTTACTTCTCGGATAGGAAGGGGTTAGATTAAGAATAATACCAATTTTTCCATCACCTTGATATTCGTGATGATACACCTTAATTGCTTGTGCATTCGCAACAATGATATGATAGGCAACTTGTGCTGCTCTTTTGAAATCGACTATATTAGGATAATGAATATCATATAAATAACCAGCTTCTACTGGAACAATTGGCTCATTAAAAGTAAACCACTTTTTCACGCGATCTCCAAATAGGTCAAAGCATACTTTAGCATAGGTAGTATAGGCATTAACAACTTCTCGACTTTCCCATCCCCCTTTTTCTTGCAGTTCTAGTGGCATATCAAAATGGAATAGATTAACAAATGGTTCAATATCATTTTCCACTAATTCATTGATAACATTATTGTAAAATGAAACCGCCTTTTCATTAATTTTTCCTGTCCCCCCTGGAATTAAACGAGACCAAGATATCGACAATCGGAAGGAATTATGGCCAATATCTTTCATTAAGCGAATATCTTCTTTATATTTGTGGTAAAAGTCGGATGTGGATTCTGGTCCAACTTTATCAAAAAAACGATTCGGTTCTTGCTCATACCAATAGTCCCAGATATTTTTACCTTTTCCATCCTCACTTGCTGCACCCTCTATTTGAGTAGCAGAGGTTGCACTTCCCCACCAAAAAGACTCTGGAAATGTATATTTTAATGTCATTAGAGACCTCCTATTTGTAAAAAATTATCTCAAGTGTTTGATGAAATCCATCTCAACCACTAATAAAGCCATAAACTGCTCCTAATAAATTTGCATTTTGAGCAAATGTACATTTTTTTATAGTTGGTTTAATTTTGGCTAGATCAATTTTTTGTAAAATGGAATCTATTTGTTCATCAATTTTTGAAACGATGTCTTCGCGAGCACTTATACCACCGCCAATTAGAATTACTTCTGGATCGTAAATATATTGGAGGTTATAAATTCCCACCGCTAAAAGATGATAAAACTCATTAACCACATTTTGTACTTCTGTATCTCCAGCTTCCGCCATCTGAAAGACAGCTTCTCCTGTTAGCGACTCACAATTTACTCTTTTTAAGCATGCCACTTTTTTTACAAGTGCTTTAGTGGATGCCACTCTGCTCCAAATATCATTGCTATCGGTTACATTATTAGTTAGCAGCATATAACCAAATTCCCCACCATGAAGATTAGCTCCTCTATGAAGCTCACGATTTTTAAATACTGCCCCGCCGATACCTGTACCAATAACCATAACGAGGACATCTTTTTTATCCTTTCCAGCACCTTTCCACATTTCCGCATTCCCTGCACAATTAGCATCGTTATCTAGATGTACAGAATATCCAGTTCTTTCGCTGATTAGCTTCTTTAAATTGGGACCATGAAGATATGGAATGGCACTCGAACCATAAATTACGCCATCGTCTGATACGGCTCCAGGGCTACTAATTGCTATTCCGGCTATATCTTTATTATCTGTACTTAATTTTGTAAAGAATGCTAATAGGTCCTCTAGATTAGTTGGTGTTTTTATTTTTTTTACAAACTGTATTTTTGCATCATCTGAGATCATTCCATATTTTACAAAGGTACCGCCAATATCAATTGCTAAATATTTTTTCATTGTTTTAACCTTCTTTATATTTAATTAATTAGCTATTTTATCCTCCCCTAGATCATGTGGTACCTGTTCTGAACGGAAGTATTGTTTATCTAAAATAGCAAGAAATGGAAGCCAAATAACAACGACAATTGCTAGGTTGACTAATTGGAGAATTCCACCTGCTATTGAATTGGTTACAAGCATACCGCCGATAAAAATTGGCGTTGTCCACGGAACATGTACCCCAGTAGATACCGGAACAATTCCAGTTGCCATTGAAAAATAAGTAACAAGTGTGACAACTACTGGAGAAAGGAGCCATGGAATAATAATTAACGGATTCATTACAATAGGCAGACCGAAGATGATAGGTTCATTTACGTTGAATATCGATGGAGCTCCACCAAGTTTCCCAAGTTGTCTTAATTGCTTACTTTTAGTCATGAAGAATATTCCCAGAATAACTGCCATTGTCATTCCAGTTCCACCCATTCCAACAATAAACGTATCGATGAACTGATTGTTTACAATATTTGGTCTCTCAAGACCAGCGTTAAATGCTTCAAGGTTTTCTAAAGAAAGGGTCATCCAAATTGGATCCATGATGGAATTAACAATGATTTGACCATGTAGTCCAAAAAACCAAAATAATTGAATGATTAAAACAGCGATTATTGTTGCAACTAATCCACTTCCGAGTGAAGTTAAAGGTTTTTGGATAACAGAAAAAATGAAGTTTTGCACAGTTTCAAAAGATGTATAACTAAATAAGATACGAATGATAAGAAATACTGTTAAAGTTAATGTTATTGGGATTAAAGAACTGAAAGATTTTGAAACAGCTTCAGGAACGCCCTCTGGCATTTTTATTACCCAGTTTTTTTGTACAAAGAATTTATACATTTCAACTGATAGAAACGCAGTGAATATTCCTAAAAAGAGTCCTTGTGCACCTAATGCTGCAGATGGAATTACACCAGATATTCCTTCCAAAACTTGCGGGGTTAAGATAATAAAAGCAGCAATGGAGACAAAGCCACCATATAGGCCATCCAGTTTATAACGTTGAGTTAACTTAAAACCAATACCACAAATCACAAATAGTCCCATTATACTCAAAGTGGATGCAGATGCCGGTCCTAAAGCATTTTTATAAGAACTAAGGGCATCTTCGCTAAGGATTTTATCTAAAAATGGTAGATTGGCTAAAACAACAAAGATAGACCCAAATATAATCATTGGTAACGCACTCATAAATCCGTCACGCAATGCACCAAGATAACGGTTAGTATTTAATTTTTGAGCAATTGGCAATAAAATATTTTCTAATAATTCAGTGAATTTATTCATTAACTACTTACTCCCCTCTAAAATTAAATTTCTTGTCACGTTTAACGCTTACAATTTCATCTTAAATATTCTAACCAGAAGCATTTTTTATGAAAGATCAGTATTATAGCAATGAAGACTTAGAAATTATGCAATTAGAAGATATAAAATATCTATTTATATATACTCTAATATATCACCCCTTTACATTATGAAACGCTTTCATAAATCTTTCATTCAGTTTATTTTAAGTCTCTAATAAACTACAGCTAACATTTTTCCGTTTGTTGAGGAAATAATTGTCGGAAGATAAAGTAGTAGGGCCAAACAGTGAAATGGAATGGCTAATCTCTGTATAAAAAGAATCATTACTGCCAACCATTTAATAATGCAAGGAGTGGTCAGAATGTTCTATATGAAGATTATTGAAGCAATTTTTTAAAAATGGCTTTATGAAGTATTTCTTATTTCTGGACGAAATTGAAAGAATAATAGCTTTGGTTCTGCCAAGTGTCGGGAGCAGGATTTCTTCTATATATGGTTTTCACCTTTATATTTTCTCGCTGCAAAGGTGAATAGATAAATATAACGATAAAACTTTATTTACAACTAGAGAAAAGTTTAAAATAAAAGATAAATAAATTGGGTAGCAAAAGAATTAAGCTTAAAGGAGTACCTACAATGAAAACAATCGCATACTATATTTCTGACTATGGATTTGGTCATGCTGCCCGTTCTATTGCCATTATTCGTGAACTTTTAGAGCGAGAACCTTCTTATCGCATCATTATATGTCATGCTTTTGCGATGGAGTTTTTGCAGAACTCACTTCCATATAATCAAGTTACCTTTCGAAAGATTGCTACAGATGTTGGCTATTTTTTAAAAGAAGGAAGCCTAGAGCCAGATAAGAAGAAGCTAGCGAAAGAATTTGATCGGTATGTGGAGAATTGGGAAAACAAGATTCAATTAGAGGTTCAATTTTTCCAACAAATGAAAATAGATTTGGTAGTCTCTGATATTTCTCCACTGCCTTTTGAAGCTGCTGATAAAGTAGGAATTCGGTCGATAGGTATATCTAACTTTACTTGGTATACAGCATATGAAAGCTTATTAGACCAAAAAAGATTAGAGATTTGGAAAAGTTCCTATTCGAAAATGACCTGTTTTTTTCTACTAGCTGGAAATCAGGAAAGTGATTGGCCTTGTGAAAAGCGATTGTTTCCCTTTTTTGCTCGAAAAGTACGAGCGGAAAAGATGGAGCATTTTCTTGATTGGGTTAATCCGACTAGGAAGAGGACCGTTATCTTTTTTGGGCTGGGGATGAAGATAGATGGAATAGAAGTTGAAACCCTTCCTTTATGGGAAAGTGATAACTGTGTATTTATCGTTTCTTCCAATGTAAAGGTAGATAGGGATAATGTGTTCTCCATTCCAAAAGAGGAAACGGAATCTCAAGCATATATCGCGGCGAGTGATTTAGTCATCTCAAAAGCAGGATGGGGAACGGTAAGCGAGGCAGTTGTCTATAATGTGCCGCTACTGATTTTGAATAGAGAAGGAATGAAGGAAGACCAAAATACGATTAACTATATTCGTAAGCATGGACTAGGCAAAACAATTGATTGGGAAGAAATGCTAAAATATCAGTATCATAGAGAGAAGCAAGAAAAAAAGGAGAATGGATTTAGAAATGACGCAGAGGCGATAGTGGAGGAGTTAGGGAAAGTATTCCTCTAAAGGATCTCGGAACTTAATCATTTCTAGCGCGAAATACGGATAAAACATTCTTTAGGAGAGAGTGAAATGAATAGGGAAATCATATTTGAAAATGATGGAGTAGTGTTGAAAATTAATGGATTAATGATGGTATTTACTTTGAAACATAAAGTGAAAATATCTTATGAAATGATTAAAAGTGTGTTTGTTGATTATTTTGATGCTCCAAAGTGGATGATTCGCATGCCTGGAACTTCTATCGCTCCGTTGCATATATACGAAGGCTCTTATAAATATCGTAATGAATGGTATTTTTTATCTTACGAGGGGAAGATCCCTGTGGTAATAATGGAGCTGGAAAATCATGAAAAGTATCATTATGTTATTTTTCAAATTGATAATCCAACAGAAGTGGCGGCTGAGATCAGGCGGAAAAGGCTGGAGGCAGAGAAAGGAAAGTAATAGAACCGTCCTTCTATGCTTCCTTTCAAAAAACAAGCAAGGAGAAACATATGCTAAAGACATTATCTTTTATCGGAGAGAACATTAACAAGAAGGATATTTCTTGGGGAGTAGGTGGTTCTCTTCTACTTCATTTTTACAACTTGATAGATAAACCAAACGATATAGATATTTTGGTAGATGAAAAGGATGCAACTAAATTAAATAAATTCATGCTATCTATTTCAAAAACAAAGGAAGTTAGACATTCTGATCCTTTTCGTACAACGTATTTTTCAAAATATAGTTTGAATGCTATCGATATAGATGTCATGGGTGGGTTTGGAATCCAGCATAATGACGGGGCTTATAAACTTTCATTTGAAAAAAAATCGATTGTAGCCCATAAAAAAATCAATGGAGTAGATATACCTCTTTGTTCACTAGAAGACTGGTATGTACTATATTGGCTTATTCTATATTCCAAATAAACAAGAAAAGGCGCTTCTTATTGAAAATTATTTAAGAGCAAATGGCCTAAAGTATCCTCATTTGTTAGAGAATGTATTGAAACAGCATTTGCCTCTTCATATAAAGGAAAGTGTATTAAGTTTATTAGGGGAAGTGAAGGGGCATCGCTGAAGACAACTAATATGGAGAGGTGAAAAAAATGAAATGGCATGTAAAGAATTTTAATGAGTTAACGAACATGGAATTATATACGCTTTTGAAAGAAAGAACGGCTGTTTTTGTGGTAGAACAAAATTGTCCATATTTAGAGGTGGATGGGAAGGATACTGAATCGTATCATTTATTTGCTGAAAAAGAGGGAGAGGTTGTTGCTTATTTGAGAATTTTACCTCCAGGGGTTTCTTATCCAGAGGCTTCGCTAGGAAGAATTTTAGTGAAGAAAGAATGGAGAGGTCAAGGCTTGGCGGAAGAGCTTGTGAGTCGCGGGATTGATTACCTTAAAAAGGAATTAAATGAAGAGGTAATAAAAATACAGGCTCAGAACTATTTGCGAAAGTTTTACCAGTCCTTTGGTTTTCAATCGATCTCAAAAGTATATTTAGAAGACAATATTCCCCATATTGATATGCTGTTAAAGGGAGATAGGTGGAAACGAAATAATACATAAGGTGTTTTCCTAATTGCATAGAATGGATAATCTCTGTATAAAAAGAACCATTACTGCCTACCCTTTAATAATGCAAGGAGTGGTGAGAATGTTCTATATGGAGATTGTTGTAGCAATTCTTTTAACAATGGCTTTTATAAAGTATCTTTGGACCAAAAAGGAAGATCAATATCAGACTTCGCTTTTGGCAAGTCATATCGAATCGAGTAATGAATTAAAAAAGACATTGGCAATGGGGCTTTATTTGCGATTTCGAAAAGAAACGGAGGGAGATTCTCCAAATTATTCTGAGATTTACATAAAACAAGACCCGATTCAATTTGAAAAGTTTGCTGCTGAAATTGTGGAGCAAACAAGAGGTGGATCGACCTGGGTAACTCCCTCAACAGGTGATTTTGGGGTTGATTTCGAACATGAAACAGAAAAAGGACTGTTTCTTGGACAAGTCAAATGTCATCAAGGAGATTTACCTTTTGATCCAATTGCACTTATTCATTCGAATATAGTAAAAAGAGGAGCTGCAGGAGGGTATGTTATTACAACAGGCGGCTTTACACCTGCAGCTTACGAATATGCCAAAGGTTTAAACGTCGAACTAATCGACGGTGTCAAGCTTGTGGAAAGCTGGTTAAGTAGTTTAAGCAAAGAGGAAAAAGAAATGAAGGAGATATTGCTCGTTTAAGGAAGTAGAGGGACGGTTCTTCTGAGGTTATGTTCTTAGAAGAACCCGTCCCCTGCTTCCTTTTTTATGTATTGGAAAAGAGGAAGCAGGCATAATAATGGGTAGGATTTTGTCATAAGTTTAATGAAAAAATGGTTAAGGGGGATTTTTAAGAGGAAATTTTCTTTTGTTTTTTTTGTATTAAGTATGGTGATTCTTGCTTCTTGTTCAGCGGATAAGGATAAAAAAGAAAATGCTGATAATAACAAACAGGCAGATGAACAAAATGTAGATGTTGATAAAGGTCTTTTAAACGTTGAAATCACATTGCCAGCTTCCATGTTTGAAGGGGAAGATATTGATACGGTTATTGCGGATGTAGAAAAAGAGGGAATTAAAGTTACAGTAAGGAGGTTCCTCAGAGGGACGGTTCTACTGTTTCCCTAAAATTTCCTAACAAGAACCGTCCCTCCGCTTCCCTCGACTTTAAAGATTTACGACATTATTATTTAATAGGTTTCGTCTGCGGTTCAACTCTGTATCCATTACGCTTCGTTTGGCATCGAGCTTGTAGAATAGCATGGTTATGCCGATTAGTAAGCAGATTGCTAGTGGCACCCAGATGAAGCTTACTTCAATATACGATAAAGCTTTAGGAGTTTGTGTGGCATTTGGAACATAGCCACCAAGTTGAAGAAAAACTCCGACAAGTGCACTACCAAGACCTAGACTTATTTTTACTGCGAAACCTTGAAAGGCTGCAATCATCCCAGCGATACTCTTGTTGTTTTTATACTCGGAATAATCGATAATATCTGGTTGAATGGCAAAAGTGGTTCCAAAGATCCCGTAAATTCCAAGTCCGGTAATTGCTAAACCAGCTATGAGTAAAACAGGAGACGTTTTTCCAAAATAAATCATTAAATCTCCAACAATATAGATAACGGTACTTAATAGCAAGACATTCTTTTTTGGTAATTTCCTTTGAAGCCAAGGCAGAAGAAGAAGCATTGGCAGACCAGAGAGAATACCGAAAAGCCCAACAAACGTAAGCCAATCTGTTCGTCCAAGATTGTATGTGAAATAATAGATCACAGTAGTATTTCTGATTACAAAAAGGGCGAAATAGAGAAAATTTAAGATAAAGAAGATTAATGCATGGCCGGTTAATCCTTTTAAATCCTCTTTAAAAGTAGATTTTCCTCGTTCTACAGTTGGTGGTACGACTTCTTTTGTATTCATAAACGTAAAGACAAACACAATTACAGCTGCAACCCCGTAAATAGTCATCGTAATGAGATAGCCTTTTTGTGTATCTCCCTTTCCGAAGAAATTAACAAGGGGATTTGTAATCGTCATGACTAAAGCGGTTCCAATTAATGCGCAAATCATTCTAGTTGAGACTAGCCAGTTTCGTTCATGATTATCGGAAGTTAATCTTGGCACAATTGTATTTAAAGGAATATTTACAACAGTATAAGCAATGTTTAACAGGCAATAGGTTACATATGCCCATACAATTTTTCCACCCATACTGAAGTCGGGTACAATAAAAGTCAAAATTGTAAAGGCGGCAAAAGGAATTGCTCCAATGAGGAAATAAGGTCTTCCTTGTCCCCATCTAGTATTCGTTCTATCTACTAATAATCCCATACCAGTATCTGCAAATGCATCAATAATCTTTGTTACGAGCATTAACGTTCCAGCAACCGTTGCCGTAATTCCAAAGACATCTGTATAGAAAAACAGTAAATAAGAAGCCATTGTACTAAATACAAGATTACATGCGAAGTCCCCAGCTCCGTATCCAATCCTCTTTTTCCATTTCTCCATCCGAATCACCATCCATTTCGTAAAAAAATTTTACATTGCTGAAATTTTTGTCAACGTTTTCATATCTGTCTTTAAATGCTTATAGATAGATTTATAAACATGGTAAAATTCATTATATTTTTGATGATTCTCCTTGTTTGGCATAATCTTCTCATCTAGAACCTGCCATTTCTTTACCTCTTCATAAGAGAGAAGGCCAGTTCCTATTCCAGCAAGCATAACATCGCCCATATTGGCTTCTACATCATGAATCGGACAGACAACGGGATAGCCTGTAACATCTGCAAAAATTTGGCGCCACAATTTCGACTTTGTCACACCGCCTGCAAGCAAGATATATTCTCCAAGATCTTCACCAGTTGCTTCCATTGCATCACGTAAAGAGAAGGCAACTGCTTCAAGAAATGCGCGATAGATATGAGCCTTTGTATGTGCTAAAGAGAGTCCGACAATCGTTCCTTTTGCATCTGAATCCCAAATAGGACTTCTTTCGCCCATAAAATAAGGTAGGACAATCAAGCCATCACTTCCGACTGAAATGTTAGCTGCTTGCTCGTTTAAAACATCATATGCGTTCTTTCCGCCCTCTTTTTCGACTTCCAATTCATACTGACACATTGTTTGACAGAACCATTTAACGATCGCACCAGCAGTAGCTCCACCAGCAAAATAATAGGAAAGTCTTTTTGCATCATATAAATAAGGCCAAACGATTAAGTCCTTTCCTTTGACTGGTTTATCAGAAATCAGTGCCGCACACATGGAGGTGCCAATTGCGGCTGCATAAATGCCAGATTCCAATACTCCGAGTCCAATATTGGCTGCTCCACAGTCAATGCCACTCGCAATAACTGGCATTCCTTCAGAAAGCCCTAGCTCCGCCGCTGCTGCTTTCGTTAATCCGCCAACAATATCAGTTGATTCCACAATTTTTTCCGGCATTAACGAAGTGGGGATTCCCATCGCATCCATCATTTCTTTTGACCATGTTCTGTTATTCATATCAAAGATTCCGCCGATATTCCCTGCAGAAGAATAATCAATGGCAACTTCTCCGGTTAGTTTGAAAATCACATAATCATTTGGTGGGAGAAATAATTTGGTTTTGTGCCAGTTCTCTGGTTCATTGTTTTTCATCCAGAGGATTTTTGTGTATCCATAATAGGGATCAGCACCATTATGGGTAATTTCAAGAAGCTTTTCTTTTCCGATATGTTCAAGTACCCAGTTTGATTCTGCTTCTGCTCTTCGATCCATCCAAATCATACAAGGTCTAACAGGCTCCATGTTTTCGTCCAATGGAATGCCGGAACCTCCATATAAACCACTGATGGCAATCCCACGTATTTTTTCAGCTGGAAGTCCTGCTTTTTGCACCGTGTTTTTAATGGAAGCTTTTGTTGCTTCCAGCCACACATCTGGCCACTGTTCTGCCCATAAAGGCTTAGGAGTTAACACATCGTATTCTTGTAAATCTTGTGCAATCAAGTTTCCATCTGTATCCATTAGAATCGTTTTTGTTCCGGAAGTTCCGATATCCGTACCGAGTAAGTAATTCATAAATAGTCCCTCCTAAATCTATAAGTCTATTAAATTGCAGTGAAAGCACCATCTATTACAAAGTCTGATCCTGTCGTAAAGCTGCTAGTGTCTCCTGCTAAATAAACACAAATGGATTGAAGTTCCTCTGGTTTCCCCATACGATTAAGCGGTGCCATTTCATTCCATTGTTTAATTAAAGGTTGTAAGCTTGGAGAGTTTAATGTAAGCTCTGTTCCGATATATCCTGGACTAATGCAATTAACACGTACATTTCTAGATGCCCACTCGACAGCTAGTGATTTTGTTAGTTGAATCACACCAGCTTTTGAAGCATTATAAGAGCATTGTGGTTGGGGAACATTTACAATATGTCCTGACATTGATGCTGTATTAATAATGGAACCGCTGCCTTGTTTTAGCATGACTTTTCCTGCTGCTTGAGCTGTAAGGAATACACCTGTCAAATTAATATCAATCACTTTTTTCCATTGATCAAAAGTCATTTCTTCAGCAGGGACATTCAAGCAAATTCCAGCATTGCAAAAGGCAACATCTAATCGACCAAAAGCTTCTAATACAGTATCCATCATAGCGTTTACATCTTCAGGGTTAGTTACATCTGCTTTAATTGCAATGGACTTAATCCCATTGTTTTCTTCCAATTCCTTTGCTGTTTTTGTTGCTTCTTCTATATCTAAATCGACGATTGCAATATCAGCGCCAGCTTCAGCAAAAGCCGTGGCAACACTTTTTCCAATCCCTCTAGCGCCACCAGTAACAAAGATTTTCTTACCATCTAATCTCATTTTTTCAATAATACCCATAATTTATCATTCCTTTTCAATAAGTTATTTTGTAAAATTATTTTATAAAATATATTTACATAATAAAACGTTTTCTTGAAATAGTCAATAAGAATAAAATGTGAAAATGTCAATCTGTTTTTGACAAAGATAGGATAAAAATAGGTTTTATGTTATATTAAAGGTGAATTTAAATAAGGAGTTTTATAAATCTTCTTTATAAAATGGGGTTTTTTTCATGGATAATAACATTACATTTCAAGATATAAAAAAAGGAAATTACTCATCAATCTATCATCTTCTTTATCAAAATGGGAAGCTTTCAAAGCAAGAGATTGCGAATCAACTGCATTTAAGTTTGCCAACTGTTACACAGAATCTTGTGCGTTTGGAAAAGGAGAATTTAATTGAAAAGAGTGGACAGTTTGAATCTTCTGTTGGAAGAAGGGCAACAGCCTATGCGATTTCTCCGCAAGCCTATATCAGTATCGGGGTGGAGATTCAGGCGAATACTGTTCAAATTTTAGCGATAGATTTACTTGGCCAGGCCTTTCAGGAAGAGAAGCTTTCATTGAAATATTCAAATGAGGGGAGCTATTATAAGGAAGTGAGCGAGGCAATTCAGGCGTTTATTGCGTCTCTCGATATTACAGAGAATCAGGTCCTTGGAGTTGGCTTTGCCGTTCAGGGACTAACATCCAATGACGGCAAAAAAATTACTTATGGAAAAATTTTAATTTCTACTGGATTAGAAGTAGATGTATTTTCCCAATATCTCCCGTACCCTTGTCTGTTTTTACATGATGCTAAATGTGCAGCAACAACAGAATTATGGGTAAGAAATGATATAGGAGACGCTGTCTACCTATCAATTGGGACACATCTTGGTGGTGCAATCATCATCAATAATCAAATATATATGGGAAAAGAAGGGCATAGTGGAACAGTGGAGCATATGACGATAAATCCTGATGGACCTTTATGCTATTGTGGAAAGAAAGGGTGCATGGAAACGTATAGTTCTGTAAATGCTCTGTTAGAAACGGGAGAGACATTAGATGCTTTTTTCGAAAATGTGCGATCTGGGGTAGTTTCTTTTGTGAAAAGGTGGAACGCTTTTTTAGACCATTTAGCCTTTTCCATGAATAATTTGTATCTTGTCCTTAACAGAGAGTTTATTATTGGAGGACATATTTCTTCCTATTTAAAAGAAGAAGACATCCGTATTCTTCATGAAAAAACAAACGAAAAATCCGCCTTTCCAAGTAGCGACCGGTTTATTCATATCAGTCATTCACCTGCAAAAGGCGTTCCAATTGGAGCAGCCATTCCATTTGTGCAATCGTTTTTGGATACGATTTAGTGGGAGCGGAGCGATGAGAGAATATAATAAAAATCAAGCAGTTTTGGCACAATTAGCTTAGTCATAGTCAGTTGTGCTTTTTATATTTGTATAAAAGCCTCTCTTAACTACTATTTGACCCCCTACATTTTACCTATTTTTAAAAACTATTAAAATCTGCCTGTCGAATATGATAGAATAGTAGCATATAAAAAGAATGATATTAGGACAAAGGTGTCGTTTTATGTCCTAATATAGTTTATGGGGGGAAATGATATAGAATCTATGAATAAAAAAAGAGGACTATTTTATTTTTTTGCTGCTATTTTACTAGTTTTGGGATATTCCATAAATGTAACTAATGTTAATGCAGCGGAAAATCCAACAATAAGCTATTCGACACATGTTCAAAGTTATGGCTGGATGGATAGTGTGAAAGACGGTAAGTTATCTGGCACTACAGGAAAAAGTAAACGTGTAGAGGCAGTAAAGATAGACTTGGAAAATGCCCCATATTCTGGTGGGATTACGTATAAAACACATGTTCAAAGTTATGGCTGGATGGATTCAGTATCGAATGGAAAAGTTAGCGGTACAACGGGAAAAAGTAAACGTGTTGAAGCAATCCAAATCAACTTAACGGGAGAAATGGCTGAGCATTATGATGTGTATTATCGAGTTCATTCTCAGACTTATGGTTGGTTAGGTTGGGCAAAAAATGGTCAATCAGCAGGAACAGAAGGACTTTCTAAACGAGTAGAAGCAATGGAAATAGTCTTAGTCAAAAAGGGACAATCAGCTCCTGGTTCTACAGAACAGCCATTTGTGACAAATCTATCCGTTTCTTATTCGACGCATGTTCAAAGTTACGGCTGGATGAAAACGGTGAAAAATGGCGCATCGGCTGGTACAACGGGAAAAAGTAAGCGAGTAGAAGCTATAAAAATCTCATTAAATAAAACGCCTTACTCTGGTGGAATTACGTATAAAACACATGTTCAAAGTTATGGTTGGATGGATTCAGTATCGAATGGAAAAGTTAGCGGTACAACGGGAAAAAGTAAACGTGTTGAAGCAATCCAAATCAACTTAACAGGAGAAATGGCTGAACATTATGATGTGTATTATCGAGTTCATTCTCAAAGCTATGGCTGGCTTGACTGGGCAAAAAATGGGCAGTCTGCTGGAACAGAAGGGCTTTCTAAGCGAGTAGAGTCTATTCAGATAAAGCTTGTAGAAAAAGGAAAGAAGGCACCTGGATCTACAGATAAACCATTTGTAACAGATCCTTCCATTAGCTATTCCTCCTATGTACAGTCAAACGGTTGGATGGAAACAGTAAAAGATGGAAAATTAAGTGGTACAGAGGGGCAATCAAAACGTATAGAAGCAATTAAAATAAATATTGAAAATTCTCCCTACAGTGGAGAAGTTGTTTATGCCTCCAAAATGCAAAGCGGTAGTTGGTTAAGTAGTGTTTCTAATGGGGGAGTTTCTGGCATAGAAGGTTATTCCAAACCGTTAGAAGCAGTGAAAATAAATCTTTCAGGCGAAATTGCTAATCATTACGATGTGTATTACCGAGTTCATGTTCAATCATATGGCTGGTTGGGATGGGCCAAGAATGGAATGAAAGCAGGAACAGAAGGGCTATTAAAGCGAGTAGAGGCGATAGAAGTAAAGCTTGTTAAAAAAGACAAGGGCGAAGCTGTTAGCGAGAAAAACTCATACAGAACAAACGTCTATACGACAAAAACTAACTATAATATCTCTCTGGACAATGCGTTATCGATGCAAATGAACACTTCACCCCAGACAGATAAATATCGAAATGAAAAAGCATATGCATCTAGCGAATATCTTCAAATGATGGATAAAGGAAAAATCACGAAAAATGATGTGCAGCTTAGAACGTCTCCAGAATTAAAAGATGACAAAGAAGATACTAATGTTGTAACAAAAGTGAAGTCCGGAACATCAATTCTTGTTTTAGACAACAATGTTGTTGGGGATGAAACGGCAGGCAGTGACAAATGGTATAAAATCGAATATAAAGAGCAAGAATTATTTGTTCACAGTTCGCTTGTTGAACTTGAGTCTAGAGTAGGTAGAGTAACAGCTACTACACTGAATATTAGATCAAAGGCAAGTACGACAGGACATATTTATGGATCTGTCAAAAAAGGAACGTTAGTAACAGTTTTAAAAGAGGAAGAGGATTCGAAAAGCAAATGGGTAGAAGTAAGCTATAATGCTTGGCGTAATGCTACTTCTTCTGATGTGAAATATTATCTCGATCCAACTAACTTCTCAAGTGATAACGTCCAAAGATTTCAGTTTATGGATTTAACCAAATCAAGTGAAGTACCTGTAAGTATTCTAAACCAATATCTAGAAGGTAAAGGAATATTAGAAGGACAGGGACAAGCTTTCATTGATGCTGGTAAAAAATATGGAATCAATGAAGTCTATTTAATGGCTCATACACTATTAGAAACGGGTAATGGTACATCTACTCTTGCAAAAGGGATAGAGTATAATGGGAAAAAAGTGTATAACATGTTTGGTATCGGTGCGTATGATGACTGCCCAGATGAGTGTGGAGCAGAAGCAGCGTATGATAATGGCTGGACAACGCCATATAAAGCGATATTAGGTGGAGCAGCCTTTATTGAAAATGGATATATAGGCGGGAAAAATAGTTATAATATTGTCCAAAATACCATTTATAAAATGCGCTGGAATCCAGAATTAATGAACAATAAATCATTTGCTGGTCATCAATATGCAACAGATATAGGATGGGCCTCTAAACAGGTAAAAGTTATGTCGGAAGTATATAACTTAAGACCATTTATCCTGCATTTAGAAATTCCAGTATATAAATAAAGGGAAAAAGAGGGAGCGATAAAAAATCGCCCCTCTTTTCTTATTTCTTCACAAACATCTGTACCCATTCATAACCGCCTTCATCAAAGCCAACCCCAATATGTGTGTACTTATCATTTAGGATATTAGCGCGGTGCCCCTCACTGTTCATCCAAGCTTTTACTACTTCTTCAGGAGAACGCTGTCCCTGGGCGATATTCTCGCCAGCGGATTGATAAGTGATTCCAAAGTCTCTCATCATGTCAAAGGGAGAGCCATAGGTTGGACTAGTATGAGAAAAATATCCTTTGTCATTCATATCCTTCGCTTTCATATCAGCTACATTGTTTAATTCAGGATATGCTTGTAATGCTGGAAGACCTTGTTTTTTTCTTTCCGCATTTGTTAAGTCAATAACAGATGCAACAAAGTTGCTTGGTTCTTTCTTATCGTCTGCATTAGTAGAAGGGGTAGTCTGTGGTGCAGGCTGAGCCCCTTGATTCGTTTGTTGTTTTGGTGTAGCTTGTTTTGGCGTAGCTTTTTGATTTTGTCTATTTGCTGCATTTGGTTCGTAAGTTCCTACAATTGTACGGAATTCATATTTTGCATCTTGAACCTTTATTGGCTGTGTATGTGGATATTTTTTACTATCTACATTTGTCGTTAAGCTAGAAATAGTATCTTCATTGTAACGATGGTTGGAATCCCAATCCATCGCTTCTCGATCAGTATTATTACATCCAGCAAGCACTAGAAAAGGCATACAAGCTAGGATAGAAAATATATTTTTAACCTTCATTATGATTTGCTCCTTTTTATTTATTAAGTTTTTACCTTTTTATTTTTTCAACTTTAAACAAAATTACATATGGGAATTAAAAGAAAATATGTATAGACGGATCTCTCGTTGTATTTTCCATCAATTGGCATTGGCATATCGGCAGTAGAACGGTCCCTCTGAATCCATACTAATTAAAGGGGGTGAAAAAGTGGAACTGAGAAATTTTGACCAAGTAGATATAAAAGAAGTAAATGGAGAGTATACACTTATTTTGCGAATGAAAGAGGACGAGCGATCTTCCTATGATACAGAGTTTGGAAGTGAATTTTTTTACGCGACGAAGAAGAATAGGAAAACGCTAATTACTGCAACCGAACAGTTTATAAAAAAAGAATTTCCTAAGATCAAAAAAGCGACAATTATTTTGGCGGTTGGGACAGTTATTTTGGCAAGCTTTCCTTTTCAAAAAGCAGAAGCCCATGAAGTGACCTTTAATATGTCCTATCTTTATTTTGGCAATACCAAATCGTATATTTCGCAAATTGATAAAACACAGGGGAATTTAAGCCTAGTTTCTCCAAGTTATTTTGATATAAACGCAGATGGCTCCTTAAAAATAACGACACAATATGATTCAACCTTTGTAAAAGAAATGCATAGTCGTGGAATGAAAGTTGTTCCTTTTTTAAGTAATCATTGGGATCGGAATGTAGGCCGTGCAGCATTAAATAATCGGGAGAAATTAACAACACAAATTGCTGATTTTATTATGAAAAATAATTTAGATGGTATTCAGGTAGATATCGAAAATACAACGGAAATTGACCGCGATGCATACACCGATTTAGTGAGGCTTCTTAGAGAAAAATTACCTTCAGATAAAGAAGTATCGGTCGCGGTGGCGGCTAATCCAAATGGTTGGACGAAGGGATGGCATGGCACCTATGATTATAAAGAGTTAGCAAAGTATTCAAGCTATCTAATGGTGATGGCCTATGATGAAAGTTATGAGGGGAGCAAGGAAGGTCCAGTTGCAAGTTATGGATGGGTGGAAAAGTCCATTCAATACGCATTAAAACAAGGAATTTCTCCAGATAAAATCGTATTGGGGATTCCCTTTTACGGACGCTATTGGAAAGAGGGAGAAGCAACCGGAGGAACGGGAATTTCGAATGTCCGCGTAGATGAGCTGTTATCTAGATATGGAGGAACAGTAGTATTTGATGAAGCGACAAAGTCTCCAAAAGCGACGATTACGATAAAACAAGGAGATCCAGTTACAACGATTGCTGGAAAAACACTAACACCAGGAACCTATAAAATTTGGTATGAAAACAGTGATTCCATTGCTGCAAAGTTCGAGTTGATCCATAAATATAATTTAAAAGGGTCTGGCAGCTGGAGTTTAGGACAGGAAAGCACCTCCATCTGGCAAAACTACCGTACTTGGATGTCAGATAATGGCCAAGTTGCTCAACAACAGGAGCAATTACCAAGTACTCAAGTAAGCAACACATACACGGTTCAGTCCGGGGATTCGTTATGGAAAATAGCTACTTCCTATAGCTTGACGGTCGATCAATTAAAACAATTAAATAAGCTAACGAGCGATACTATTTTTGTCGGTCAAGTATTAAACGTTTCTTCTACGTCGGAAAATACACAAAACTCTTCTCTTGATGTGGCTACGTCTACAAATGAAGTAAGTAAACCGGCAACACAAACGACGACAAAGCCAGCGGAATCAGTCGTAGTTGTTCCTCCAGCTAAGACAACGACTACGACATCTGTGACTGCGGCGAAAAGTACAGCGTCTGCAAAAGCCGTAACGTCGGCCAAACAAACGAAATATCCGACTCTTAAATCTGGCTCTAAAGGGGCAGCAGTTACGGATATGCAAAATAAGCTGAAGAAAACGAAACTATACACAGGAAAAGTTAATGGTGTTTATGATACTGCTACGAAGAAAGCGGTTATTTCTTTTCAAAAAAAATACAAGCTAAAAGCGGATGGGATTGCAGGAACTGCCACATTATCAAAATTGGATAGTGTTATAGCTGCTACTAAAACGACTACAGTAGCCGTGAAAAAATATCCTACCTTAAAACAAGGCTCTCAAGGAACAGTTGTTAAGGATATGCAGAATAAATTAATAAAAACAAAAATCTATAAAGGAAAGGCCCTCGGTAAATATGACACAGCCACAAAGAAAGCAGTGATTGCTTTTCAAAAAAAATATAAGCTGACAGCTGATGGAATCGCAGG
>Ga0182738_1003095_pt1 | contig 19236 bp, 18 predicted proteins | sample eDN5th30CBELigMG_FD_128876 | JGI IMG/M metagenome (GOLD analysis project Ga0182738, IMG submission 128876) | Enriched Miracle-Growth compost microbial communities from Emeryville, California, USA - eDNA 5th pass 30_C BE-Lig MG (version 2)... ... | reverse complement strand
TTTCCCAAAACTATGAGAAAATTTTTTCCTTGAGAGACAAAATTCTTTCGCAAAGTTTTTTTTGAGAAAAATAATTACAAATTGAGAATTTTTATATCATATGATTACAAACATATTTGATTAAATTAATTTATAAGATCAGTGTTAAGGTTTAAAATCACTTCTAGCTTTGCTAATTCTCTTGACATCATCAGTGGTCAACTCTATTCAAAATATATAATTCCCAACCCAAAAAATCGATATTTACCTCCAGGGTTAATTTCATAGACTTCTTGTATTTCTTCTTGAGTTTCTAAAGTCAACATTTCGCATATTTGGGAAAGTCTAGAGAAAAGTCTCTTGACGTTAATGTTACTGAGGGTCTGCAAGAATGTGATAATGCTTCTAATTTCCTATTTTTTTCAAGTTAATCTCCAAAGTTCTCACATTCTAATTCAGTACTTTATCTAAGAAGATGGCTCCAAGTTGATGGTATTTCTTGGAGAAAACGTATGATTCAAAGGTTCTGGCGAGATTCTCACAAAGGGCACTGACGAATTTTTCAAAATTAGTCGTTGTGAATTGTTTCTTCCATTGTACTATCGCTGGCTGCAATTTGCTCTTTATACTATTTTGGAAGGAAGGTGAGAATGATAAAAGATTTCTAGAAGATTTACCTATTAGCATATTGGTATTTTTCTTCGACGCTTGCCATTTGGTCTTCACCAAATTGGAAATTAATGTCTCTCAGTCTATCAATTTCTAGCTTCATCTATTACCAAGATAATTATAAAGAAAAATCTCTTTCAGCTCTATTTTACGGTATTCTTAAGGAATTCGACAAGGATTTTGAATTTTTCATCCAACAGCATGGAGAACTTTCTGGCATTATTATGTTCAAGTTCTTCCAAGCAATTCAATATCATGAGAGTTTCTCTATCTTCAGTGTACAATTGATGGAATTCTTCAATAAGAGCTTCTCGTAAGTTATTTATATAAGTCAAAACCTTCTCTGCATTGTTGAAGATAATCACTACGACAGTATTATACACGTTCAAATTCTGAGAGAAGCAAATCATTGACGTATTGAAGAATTCCTTCTTGAGATATCGGTTGAAAGTGTCCAATGTGATCTTATAGAGATCTTCATTGAGGATATTATTCGTCAAATAATTGAGAAAAGCACAAGCAATTGTCCAGTTAAGAGTGGAAAGACTTCTCACTCCAGCAGTTTTCATCACAATAAACATGTCATCAAGATATTCAAAGAGCGTATTTTGGTGTTGGATTTCTTCTCCAAGCTTGAGGAACTCCATGAAAAAGTTCTTTTCTAAAGCAGAAACACTTCGAAGGTAATTCGAATTTTGAATAATATGAATGATCTGGAATTTCTATTGAGAATATTTAGAGGCTGGGAAATATAAAAAGGAGATCTTACGAGGGTGACTTTCTGGTAATAAATGAATTTATCGAGGAGGTCAACAAGAATATGAGGCATGTTGAGTTTATTAATTCGATCCAAAAAGAAATTAGGATCGATTTCTTTCTTTTCTTTATCAGTTTTGCTTTGAGATCTCTTGGGAGCGAGGATCTTATCTGGACTTTGATCGCCTGCTTCAACGAACATACTGGCAAGATATTTCTTGAATCTTTCGCATTGGTTGCTGATTTCTGAGATTTCTTCACAGAAAGTTTCGATTGCATGAACGTTATCTTTGTGTTTTCCGACTTGGTTGGTGGGGTTCATCCATGCGGAGAAATCTATAGCGTTATCAATTTGCATACGATCTGAAAGATGCTCGATATTAGGAGCATCCAAATTAAAGAATTGTTGGAAAGTTGGAATGAATTTCTTGCTGAGGAATTCCTTTGCTTTATAATTGGCGAGCTTTTCAACGACATGGAATAATTCTGGCTTCTCAATATGATCTATTGCGTTTTCTTTATATTGGTCAATCAATTCAACAAGAATTCTAGATTGGGAAAGGGTTAGTGGCAAGAATAAGAAGGGATTTCTATACCCAAGATAGTCGACGAACATTTGAGAGAAAGCGAATTTATAATTATCAACAGCCTGGAATTTGGTTCCTTCAGCTTTTTCTTTATCAAGGGTCTCTCCGAATTTCTTGAGATTGTCATCAAGACGACGTTCATAAACTTCCAAAATTCTTTCGACAGTTTTTTCTTCAATTTTGAGCAAGAAGAGAATAGTAGAAATCTTATTGATAAGATCATTATTGCTGGAAAACACTGTCAATAGAATGTTTGGAAAAGAAGGAAATACTTGGCTTCAATAGCTTTATCGAATTGCCCACGGATTTCATTGGCAAGTTTGGCCGACGTATCGTTGAACTTTTTGAGATCATCTGGAGTAATTTCTTCATTAATACAGTCCTGAGGAGTCACAGTAAGAATATTGAAAGGAAAATACTATTACTTTAATTCCTTCATATTGTTTGATATATTTAATACAATCATCATAATCACGTTTATCGACAGCAATAGCATATGGTCCGACTATTCTATTAAGTTCCAGAATTGCAGTAAGCTAAGGATGGAATTGAGAAAGGGGAGCCCATAAAAGGTATATTTATTTACCGCGTTTAAAACCTGTTCAACATTAGATTTACGATATTTGAGAGTTTGAAAGGATTTAAGGGTTTGATCAGAAATATTGCTGATTTCTTGAACATCATCTTTGATTCTGGAAGAATTGCCAATAAGATCTGCCAAAGCTTTGCTAAAATTGGAAAACGATAAGCGAGGTTTTCATTAGGAGGGCAATTACTTGCTACGTTCTACAAAGCTGTCGAAATTTTGGCTGAGATGGTCAGTGTTGTGTTGTTTGCAAAGACGTGAGATTTCGGTTTCGAGGAGGCCTTTTTGAGAGTGAAGGTTGGAAAGCTCCTGTTGAATGTTTTCGCGAAGACTGGGAAAAGATTGCATTTTGTGTTTTTGGGGAAAATAGTTTTGCGTGTTAAAAGTAATAAAAAAAAGTCCAAATAATTCTTTGTGTATTCCTTTAGATTCCTCCCGCGTAAATTTATATCCCTTTCGGGATTTTATATCGATTTATATGGAGTGTGGCTTTGGATCATGGAGTTTTGTTGTCAAGATTTCACTTCCAAAAAAAATTTCTCTTTCACTTTTTCCCTGATCTTTCATTTTCTAACGTCAGAAAATTTTGTTGCATTATCGTAGAATAAAATTTTGCCTTTTTAGAAATTTTCTTTTGAGAATGACCTTTCTTGTTTTTGAGAGGAAAGGCTTCGAAAAATTTCAAGAGGAATTGTTTTGAGATTTTATTTCGAAAAATCTTGGAGTTCATGAAAAAAAAAGAAAAATGGTAAAGTCCAAATTGTTCTTATCATTTTCATCATAAAAAGGAGCAGAAAGATTTTCAATTCAATCGAAATGTTTTTCTCTCAACTTTTTGAGAAATATCTTTTGGGAGTTTTACTAAAGAAGTACAAAAGAAGATGAAAACACACCAAAATTTACAATTACAAAACCAAGGTATGTATAAATTTACTACTTGATTATATTAATTACACTACTGTAGGTGAAAGCTTCTCTCAAGCTTTTATTATTCATGAGGATTTGAAGAGACATCATATTCAGCATGCCTTTTATCACCTCAATTTGTCGAGTCAAATGTCTTAGATACCACGTCCAAACCACTGTGAACATCACAAAAAATAGAATCAAAAAGCCTCCAAACACTATTAGATCAAGGTTCTTGAGCTCGTCCATATAATTCTCAAATACTACCAAGAACCTGTCAATTAAATCTCTGATTGCTGGCGTTGCTGTCTGTAAAATTTCATCTAAAATTCTTTAGCTGATGAATGGAAAATTTAATTACTTATGTTTTTGAATTTTTCTCCATTGATATAATCGATTTGAGTCTGTATATCAAGCGTTGATTCTGCATAAAAATTAATCATGAGGTCGTTGATATCTTCAACAATTCGGATTTCTCTTTGGATCAGATTCGCTTTAAATTCTGTATCCCCAATCATTTCACATTCTATCATTCAGAAATAAGCCGACAATATGTCTTTGAAAGTTACCTGATTGCTCAGTGGAACTGTTGGAATATAATATCGTGCAAGTATTCTCAGTCATATAACTCGTTACTCTCGCAATATAATCATCAAAATATGAAGGAAATTTTCCTTTGAGTGTTCCCATCAACAATCTTTGGTTTTCATAGACCTCATTAGTATAGTTTGTCCTCAAGTTCTTACGAGCTGCTGTCGCTGCTGGGTCTACAATAGAGTTATTATTAAGAGGAATCAAAGAATTTTATACAGCTGGGATAGACAGCAGAGGCGTTAGCAGCAGCGAGTTCTTCAAGGCAGAATGTGTTGACATATCGGAGATCGGGGGATCTTTGAGCAAGACGTTGAAGGTATCTCACGCTATTTTCAAAGATATGGATCGAATAGAGCTCTAAGAAGTATTTGGCTACAAAAGCCGCAATAAAGAGAGAGGTTGCAGCCAAGATTTTGAGTATAGTTTGACTTCTTTTGTGTTTCTGAGGATCGCCTAAAATCTTCCTCTTTTCTCTGAAATATTCATAATAGGTTTCTTCTTCATCTTCCTCCTCTTCTTCTTCCTCGACCTTCTTGTTTTTGTCTTTTTTCTTATTCTTTTTCTTGTTTTTCTTGGAAGATTTGTTGTTGAGCCTATCTGCTGTGCTTTCTTTGGTGATCAAAGCTCTATCTTCAGCAGCATTTGTATAAGTTCTAGTCATGATGGGTAAAGATTGTTTCGTCTCATTAATATCAGTCTCTAGAATCTTTACAGTTTTCGAGCTTTTTAGCCTTTTATCAAACTCTCCTTCCCGCCTTTCTTTCAATAAGCCAGTCAGGGAAGATGATCCTAATATCGATGTTCTTTTTTGATTTCCTCTGAAAGATCCTCTTGGGGAGCTCAAGAACTTTGGCGAAACAAAAGCCTTTGGCGTTTCTAAGTAATCAGAAGATTTCCTTTGAATCTGATGAGGGCGAAAAGAAGTTTGAGATGTCGGAGATAGTAAAGGTCCTGGAGACATAAGGGGAGCATCAGATTTCGGTGAAAGTAAGCCTCCTCCTTCTTGTGAAGTTTGCGAGAGAAGTCTTCCTAGAAAATGTGGAGCTTGGTTGTCAGTTTGTGGCAAGGAAGCAAGACGATCAATCATCGAGGGAGAACTCATAGAAAGGTCGCTATATTTGGTGATTTCGAGAGAGTTATCATTGGATTTGGAGAGAATAGGAAAGCTTTCATCATTGTCTATTCAGAGAGAGGGTTAGAGGAGAAAAAAGGGGAAAGAAAGAGTACGGTGAGAGACGGAGGAATCTATGTCAAAAAGGAGGTCATAAAGGTATTGTTCAGAATAAAATTGACATTGTTCAAGAAGGGTGACGATTTCAGGGGGCGGGATATAACCAAAGAGAGCGAGAGAGTTGATACGGGCATTGAGGATCGAAAGGATTTTCCATGTGACGAATAATTGAAAAGTGACAATGAAGCCAATAGCGATAAGAGTCGTAATGATGAAGAATTTCTTGAAGATTTGCGGCCGTTCGAGATAGAATGTAACAAAAGAGCCTGCGATGTCTTCACTGCCTTTACGAAGACTCCCAAGGCCGTTAGTTTTAATATAGTAAAATATAGCCAACATGGATTCTGGATCAGTTAGAGGAAGAAGGTATGAGTCGAGAGTGGAGTTATTGAGCTGATACATTTTTACAATGGATCTCCACATGAATTTATTGTAAACTTCAGTTCTCCAATAAAGATAGCCATCTGCTAGCATATCAACAAATGCGTAGTTTCCGATAACAAGGGATCCTGAAGTTTTATTCATCTGAATTCTTCCTTCAATAACCATATATTGCACATAATCAACAGTGCTTGTAAGGTCGGAAATTCGATTTCGAAGGTTTGCTTCATAAGCTGCTTTTGTCGTGCCATCGTATGTGATCATATTTTGTGCCATAAGATGTAAAAATCGAAAGTTCAGATTGATTTCTGCAAGTAAATCATGTCTCCAATACCCATAATGTGTTGCATCGAGTCCATATTGATATTCTTCTGCTATCTCTGTCTTTTTTACATATTGTACAACTATCGATGGGGTTAGGGAGATTGAGGGGATATGAGATTACTAATGACAGCAACGAGGAGAGAAATAAAGAATAATGGAATGACTCTAAGAGTTGTAATGACTGAAGGGATTTTCTTTTCATAAAGCTGAACCTTCAGATCTCGAATGAGATGCACTTCTTCTGCAATGGAACTCGCTACGAGAGAGGTTATTAGGACAAAACAAAAGGTTTTAGTTACTGCTTAGGTTTGAGGCGGATTCTGCTGTTACAATATTCACGTCGAAATCTCTATCAACTTTTGTCTGATGAGGATTTTTTGAGGAGCTTTTTGTGACACCAGCTTCAGAAATATCACTTTTAAGAGTGCCATAATCTTCGACAATCTCTGTGATTTTCAAGACTTGAACCATTTGATTCAGTTTATAAACTGACTCTTGCAAAAGAATAACTCGAACTTTTGCTGACCTATACCGACTTTGATTCACCTCTCTATGAATAGAATGAGAATAATTCAATAAGAGCTTCAAATACGCATCATCATAATCAATCCGAGAGCCTTGATTTTTGAGTCTCATAGCCTCATTCACAGTGGTCGTGTCAAGTCTCATGATAATGCCGGCACTCTTCATTTCCTCACGATTTTGTAAAGTGAACTCTGGCAAAATTTGATCAATCGTCACATCCATTGAAGAAAGACTATGATCTCTTGTCAAAGTGGCAGAAATGCCAAATGCCCAATAGCAACTTTCACTTACTCCATAAATCTTATTCTCTGGACCTCCAAATAACACATAATGAATCTACAAAATAAGCCAAAAGCCTTCAAAAATTCTCATTACGAGTTTGGAGAGATCGATGTGTTCATCATAAGGGATGGAAGAATTGACATCTTTAGAGCGTAAGAAGCCAACAATTTTGAGGCCTTCATTGAGACTGGGGATGATTTTGAGGGTGTTGAGACAAGGTGTGAGATAGCCAAGTTTATTTAAAGGGAAAACTTCGCCATTCTTTCGTTCATGCGGTTCGTTTGTGAGATTTTCGAAGTAATGTTTGATGAAACCATCATGAAGATTGGAGATTATAGTCGGCATGATTTTGTTTATATTATGCCCAATAAGTTCGGTATTTGTGTATTGGAGGACTTCTTTGAGTTCAGCGCTTGCATTGAGGACTTTTCCAAGGCTATTTGGGCTACCACTACATGTAATTACACATGTATTGTTGTTCTCTTGGATTTTTGCATATTCACTATCAAAGATATTCTTGTTCACCTGTATGCTTCTCTTTAAATAGGCTATCCTGTGAGAGGTGAGAAAGGAATTCAATAGAAAGAAAGTTACTTTTCGAGGATTTTCCGGCCATTGATAGTATCGGTAAGGACCTCAACGAGATAATTGCCATAAAGATCGAGCATTTTGAGATGATTGGAGTTAACTTCATAAAGCCGGTTGTATAATTTTTCGGTAATGTCAGCTTGTTTGGTGATTTTTGCCCCAAAAGCCATGAGCTTTGGGACTTTGGAGTTTTGTTGTGATAACTCTTTCCAAAAGATTATTCTCATTTTCACCATCTCTACAATATTTTCTTGTAACTGTACAAACTTTTCTTGGAATTCGATCACTTGGTTGATATCTATTCCCTTCAAATCTCCTGACCCTCTCATCTCTGCATCCATCATCTCTTTCTCAATTATCTGTCTAGTTGAGATAAGTTATTTGTGTCTTGAGATATCCCAATTTACTTGAATAAATACATGGAAAATTCTTCTTGCAAACTTGGCCGACATTGTTCAGATTTCATGAGCTCATAAAGGGATTTAAATCTCTTGTTCATCATCTCATGCTGAAAATATGCATAAAGAAGGTGGAGTCTCGGGCTCCTTGGAAACAACATCAATGAAGCCTCGATAAACGATCTTATAAAATCCTTATACACCGTCTTTTCTGTATATATCTCATCTCTTCCCCCTATTCAGATTTGATTAGGATTGGTAGTTCCCTTTGAAATTTGACCTCCGCAAGTGCCAATTGAGACACAAGGACATCCTTGATCTACGAGAGTACACGTAGTAGCATGATATCTTATCAGCCCTTCAAGCTCCATTCGATCTTGAGGATGCTCTATTGTAAGAGATATATGATGATTTATTCAAGGGAGTTTTTTACCTTTATGGGCGAAAAGGTCAAGGACGATATAGATATAAGCTTCAAAGTATTCAGCTTTGGTAAAAGTTGTAGCATCCATTTGCATAATCGTCCAACGTCGAATGCTGTAAATTGAGTAATAAGTATACATGACAAATGGCGCTCCAATAATCAAGAAATATATCCCTGTATCATCTTCTGTTCCTGCGATAATAAACTATTGGGAGCTCTTAGAAATGAAAGACATGGAGGGAATGAATTACAGCATGGAAGTTGGCAACAAGAGAAGTCCAAAGTGCAAGACTTTCCATGGAGATGACAACGATGGTGACAGGAAGCTTGAAATATCCTTGGATATTGTATCGAATAAGAAGGATAAATGCCCACATCAGTCCATAAATAAAAACAAAAAGTTTTCCATGTATAAACTATTTTACCAGTTAATTATTCTCGAATGCAAAGAGACTTACTTGAGGATCGACAGCCGTATAGATAGCGAGAGCAATTTTCAAGAGAAATTTGATGACATCAATAGCGACTCTTGAGGCGGCAAAGGCAGAAGTAGAGGAAGGATTAAAGTCGATATAAAAGATTTGGGCGAGGCCTGAGCAGATAATAAGGGAGATTGTTCCAAATAAGCCAAGAAAGAAGTAGATGAACTGAGTTCCGGCATAACAATGGGTGTCTGAACGATAAGGTTGGTCATTATTGCAGATTAAAGAGTAGATGAATATTTGAAACAGGGGTAAAGCGGCGATAGTTTTCAAGAGGAGGAAATATAAGCTGATAAGTCTGAGGAGATAAGAAAGGACTTGGGATCGTTTTTTGTAAGGTTTGGTCAGCATGAAAAGAGCAAAGATAATGCAAGTTGTCATGACAATTTGAATCGCAAATGCCAGATAAAAAGTAACAGAAAAGAAAAGACTTCCTGAGCCTCTCAGAAATTCATCAACCTAAATGGTTTTATTCTCAATACGGGGAGTTTGTTAAGGAGTCTGAGATTACTTGAGTATATCTAAGGATTACACGGAGATAATCAGCTAGATTGGTTTGCCAGAGGAAAGAAAGGTCAGGATGGACGGTATACCAAAGGAATTGGGCTGCTTCGATAAGAAGGAGGATGCTGAAGATGATGATTGAGGTGGTTTTGAACTGAAGGATCTCATTCATAAAAGAATAGATCTAGAAAGAGGGGAATATGATGAGAAGAGAAAATATAAAGAGAGGATACGGTGAGTTTGAGGCGAGTTTCGAATTTTTCATAGAGGTTGGAATTGAGGTCGTTGAGCTTTTTCTCAGCATTGAACATAAGGAGAAATAATGACTGAAATCAGTAATTTTATTCCCTGTGTTTGTTGTATCCTACTTTAGGTGAGATTTTTAAAAAAGGGGTATTGCTAACACTTTTTCGTTAATTAAATTTTTGTTGTGAACCGTCTTTGAATTTATCTTTTGCTATTACGTATGGATTGAAAAGAGTTTATTACTTACAGGATACATAAGATCTTTTGAAAGGGAAAAACAAGTTTTTATAAATAATATTAGAAACGATGTTTTTCAAAATAAAGAACTTCTTTAAAGCTACAGGAAATGAGAGATAATTTCGTTGATTTAGCTTCAATGATTCGAGGATAATTAGAAATTCTAAATTCCAGTCAGTGCATTCAAGAGTCATATTCGATCTTTTAAAAATGAGAGCTGCCTCAGTTTGTAGAATACAGCCTCAAGCAGATGACATCAAAATCAAAAAGAAAAAAAGGAAAACCCTTGCTGGAATTTTATGAAATAGCTCCTTTTATTCTATTACTGGTTGAAAAAAGTTTATTTGGGCTTGCTATGTTCGCAGAGTTGGATGTCTTGAACTCCAAATCTCATTTTTCAGAAAACTCTGTAAAAAGAAGAATCATCGTTCTCTTTTTTTTTTGGGAAAGAAGAAATTTTTATTCTTAAAAAAAAAAATCTTTGTGAGGAAATTAATTTTCCTCTGCCTTTTAAGAAGAAACTTTAAATTCAAAAACTTTGTGAAGAAAGAGTTCCAGATTTGAAATTAAAGTTTATAATTTTTCAGGCGAGCAAAAAATCAACAAACCAAAATTGAGAGAATCCAGACTCAATCCAGACAAATTTTTCCTCTTGATATTCAAAATAATTTTCTTCTTTGTTTTTCGGAAGAAATATTGCAAAGCTTGGTTTTAGTGTTTTTGAAGGAAACTCTAAAAGTTCATTTTGACTGATTAGGGGTCTTACAAAAGAAAATTTTCGGTCAATTTTCTTCTGAGTCTTTCGAGTGTCAAAACTGGCAGAGAGAAAAATTTCACTCTTCAAGAAGAGAGAAATAAAGAATTAGCAAAAGAAAAAAAAAATGAAGCATTTTTCAAGGAAATTTTGAAGGTAAAATTTTGGCAAAGAAAATTGATGATTTTTCTTTTCTGGCAGATGAGGATTTCAAAAAGAATTGTCAAATTCAGCCACGGCAGGGTTATTTTAAGGGGCTCAAATTCTCTGCTTGGTTCAAAGAAAAACTAATCTCAAATGTTAATGCTTTATTTCTTTTTGCCTGACTCCTTTTTGTTCAAATCTGGAGAAATTTCAGAAAGATTTTCTTTTAATTCTCCAACTTCCTTTATTTCTTGCTCATTTCCAATTTCTTTTTGTTAGAAATTGGTATTATAAAATACAAATGACGGAGGGATGAGGTGAAAATGGATTATAAGAATTTTTGCATTTCTGAAATTTTGGGAAAAAATAGAAAGATTATTAGGTTGAAAACTCTTTGAAGAAAACTCAAAAATCGATCCCTTCAAAGGTTTTTTTGGATAGATCAGCTTTTTCTGGAGATAGTCAAAATCACTTTAATATTCATAGAATTATTTTACTTTAAAAAACAATTTTTTAGACAAGAAAAAATGTCAAAGAAGCAAGAGGTTCAACGAAGGGTTCTCGCAGACATATCAGCTCAGATTCAAGAAAATGAAAAAGCTATTGGAAAAGGTGAGGAATCCTTGGAAAGGTTCCCTTCGAAATTGATGAGGATTGAAAATGTTTTCGGAATGATATCCTCCCTCTGCGTGGCACTTTACTTCCTCTCCGACATGTTGGAAATGCTAGCAAAATCCTACAAAGATTTAGCCTTTTTGCAAATCTCCAAGACCACTAGTACCTTATTGCTGATTATAGGCCTTGTTTTTGGAGCCATATCATTCATTCTTATGATGTTTATTGATAAACAAAAGAAGGACTAAGACTTCAAGAATTGCCATCATCCAAGGAGGAGAACAGGAGATATGCCTAATAAAAAGATCTCTGATGTTACTTCTTTTCCAAAAGTTGATGCATAATAATCTTCTGAAGTGCCTTTTTATATTTTTATTGGCTATCACTTAAAAATTGAAAAGTGAATAGGGCAGGGATTTTGTTTATTCTTTGCTCATTAATTAATTACTTTTTTTTCTTTGATAAAGGAAATACTTTCCAAACCTTTTGATTGTATTCCTTTTTATTCGTTGGAGTGGTCTTAAACCAGCTAAGTTCTCTGAAATAAGTCATTTTTGAAGAATTTCGATAAGCTTTTCACTTGAAAGGCAAGTTTGAAAAAAACTAGAAACTTTGAAATTTATTCAAAAATCAGCCAAATTTCTCTCTCATGAAAAATTTTTGGAGGACCCACAATCTATTGCTAAATAGTGTATTGAATTATTGCAGACATATAATTTTTACTGAATAAAATAATAATATCTTTTGAAGCAAATCAATTCTTTATCAAATCAAAATAGACAACAAAAATATTCTTGACAAAAACTCTAATTTATTACTGACAACAAACAAACAGACAAACAATAGAAATATAAAGAACTTCTCAAATGTATTTCAGGACATCTCATGTCTTCATTTTTATGATTTAAATTTTTCTCCTTCAGAAGGATTTCTCTTCACTTCCTTTGTCTTATTACTTATATATCTATTGAAAAATCAAAAATCTTCTTGACAAAATTGTCTTACTTGGGATGGTTCTCTAAAATATTCAAAATACTCACTGCAAACTTTCTTGGTTCTGCGCTATTTACTTCATTCTCCTTTCCTTTCTTGTTCACAGGAATCGTAAATTTCACTTGCATGTTCTTTCCTTTTGTCGCAGTATCTGGCTTTCCTGTATACCCTGGCCCAGATCCTTTACTTCCTGAGCCTCCAGTCTGCATATACATCCTATTAGGACTTCCCAAAGTCAATGAAGATTGACTGTTGCTTCCTTTTAAAGAATTCTTTCGTGAATGGTGGCCATCTTGTGAAGCTTTTCTTTCATTCATTTTATTTTCCTTTGAGTTTGCTCTTAAGCCTCCTTTTTGCTGGCTGGAACTTCTTGATCCTGTACCATCATTTTTCGTCATAGATCCTCTTCTACCGTGAGTAGGGGCCTGGTTCTGAGTCTTATTATAAGCTATTGCCTTTGTTTCAGATTGAGTCACAGCGTCTTTGAGCATTTTGAGACTGGCTTGGTCTTTTGCTGAAAGGAAATAGTTCTTGAGAGCATGCTCTTCAACGATTTCTTTGATTTGCTCAGCGGCTTCTGGAGTAATTTTCATAAGGTTCATCTCTGAAAGCCTATGAAGCTTGCTTCTGAAAGTTTTGAGATTCTCTCTTTCTTGGCCAAGGGATTTCAGTTCAATGCCTCTTCTTTCCATAGAATCATTGGCAAAGCCAGATTCAGACCCGAGGACAGAGTTGAAGAAGTTATGTCGGATTCCAACGATGGAATTGGAGTGTTTATTGCTCACTAGACCATGAATAATCTTCGGATTACTCATGCTTCCTCCGATATTTCCCATTGATTGTTCTCTCACTTTATTCTTTACCATCTGCTTAAAATCCTTTCTTTTAGTTTTCCAATCAACCTTTTCTTCAACACTAAGACCGCTTCCAGGACTTCTAAGTCTTTCATCCAACAAGATCATGCCAGCTCCATTTCTAAGTCTCGTATTAAACTTCACATTGACAACTGGTGGAGAAACTTCCTCCTTTCTATTGAATGGTGTCAAGGGAGGCTTATCATGACTTAGATGCATAAACATATCATGAGGTTCAGCTCTGAGACCTCTCTCGGTACAGGAGCCTTTATGTTCTTCCATTTCATGGCCGATATCATCAATATCACTGATATCTACAAGCTTTTCAATGTTATCAACTCTTCCACTTGTCTCGAGAATCCCTCCTGTGCTGATTCTTTTTGTGATATTTTTAGAGCGAGATTCCGAGGAGATATTAGAGATATTATTGATAGGTTCATGTCCAATGAAACCTCTGGTTCTAGAGCTTGAGCTTGGAGGAGGCTTTTCATGAGCTCCACTGGATCGTTTATTATTGGCTAAATCTGTGGAGGAATTCTTCATGAAACTTTGTGCAGGAAGACTTGTGATTGATTCACTGAGGATGTTGTTTGAAAAAATTGTCTCTCTTCTGCTTTCCAAATCTCCAGACCTTGCCACATTGGCTAATCTATTATTGGGAGATCTGACATTTTGCTGGGTATATGACACAGAAAGTGGGATATTTTCAAGCATAGGCTTGCTTGGAGTGGGATTTTTCTTTGGTTGGGGCTGAGGCTTGGGACTGCTCACCTTTTGAATATGATCAAAATCATTTGGTCGATATTTTCTTTCAGTGTAACTTTCTATGACTCGCAAAGCTTCTTGGACTTCCAGATCTTCAGTATTTTGACGAGTTGAACTGGAAATGCCATTACTTTCAATGTCTTGAAGAGATTGAGCAACTTTGTTTTGAAGGTTTTGAAGAAGGCATTTTAAAGAGGAAGTCTTGTCTTGGAACTTTTCGAGTTTGGGTGATGTCAGATTCTGATCAAAGAATTGAATTCTGGAGGATGTAGCTATTGGGCTTCCTAAGGAGTATAAACTGGCGTTGTTGCTTTGTTCAGTCATTTGATGGCGAAGACTTTGAATAAGGTTATTTTTTGTCGTAAGCATTTTTTCCTATTGGAGAGGGTTAGTATAGGGAATAAATAAATCTATAAAGTTACTTTTTCTTCGAGCTCAGCTTTCATTTTACGCATTTCTTCTTCCATTTGCGAGATCTGTTTATTCTGAGTCGATTTAGCACGAGCAAGACTCAAAGCTTCTTTCTTGATTTGAGTATTTTGAGTCATGATATCAAGCTTATCAATATGTAAAAGTTTCTTGGCAAGCTCGATATCTTCCAGTGTATGAACTGAAGAAGCAAATTCACCAAGATTTTCTTTAAGATTTGTGTTTTCAAGGAGATTTCTTTGGAGAGTCGTGGTTAAATCACTTTTAATTCCTTGGTTATTTTCCATTGTAGTCTTGAGTTCTTCTATTTGTGTGATAATAGCTTCTTTATACACTTGATTTTCAGGGCTCAGGTTCTCAAGCTGATGATAAAGATTGTCAAGCATTTCTCTATTTTGAGATTCAAGGTCATCCAGCTCGCGTAAGGTCTGGCTGATTTCCCAATTTTGCTCCAAGTTTTCAAAGATTTTGTGACTTGCTTCATCGATCATCCTCTCTTCTGCTTGAATGATTGCTTCTTCATTGTTGCCATCAAGCCCTTCCAAAACTTTCTTCATATTATGCTCCATTGCACGATTGTGTCCTCCTTGTTCGTGTAATTGATGCTTGAGCGATTCAATTTCATTCTTGAGGGTCTCAATAATTTCCTTGTATTCTGAGACGTGTAATTCGACCTCTTTGACATTCTGGTGGAGCTCTCTCTTGATATTCTTGGCTCTGCTTGCGTATTTCAAAGTGTTCACAGTTTCCTCATAGCATGATGAACTGGGAGAAATACAAGCAATCATGATAGTTTTTGTGTTACCACCCAAAGAGTCTTTCAATAAACGAGTCAATTTAGAGTCTCTGTATGGCACAAAAGCTCCTTTTTTGGTGGGGTCACTGAGAATATTTATACAATTTCCCAATGCTAACAGACTTCTATTGATATTTGCTCCTTCTAACATTCTTATTCCTCTATTATCAGTCACTGCTGCTCTTTCACTACCAGCCAGATCGATCAAGCTCAACTTTGCTTGTAAAACCATTCCTTTCATTTCTCCTGACTTCACTCTTCTTTCTATCAGCACCTGAACGATTGCATGAGAACGAGAAGAAAATGTATTGGCTGATGTTGAAGCCATTGTTCTTTTCTTATTTCCTGCTCTGATTAAGTGCATCACTTGGTTTTGTGTGTAGACTGGGGTTTCTGATAAATCAGATACCAAGACACCCTTCTGAGGATCTTCTAGGATCATCAAATTTTGTTCATCTCCCTTCAAAAGATCTCTAACTTGTTCATTGTAGATTTCTAAATAGCTGATCTTGACAGAAAAATCATATTCTTCATAAACAGGAGATTGAATTTTTCTGAACAATTCTTCAAGGGTCAAGAAGATCAGACCAGGGCGGTGAATATTGAGGGTTTCTGGATCCAGTTCACCGAAGAGAGTATGGGTTTTACCTGCACCGGTCATACCATAAGCGAACAAAGTAGCATTGTACCCATTGAGGACATTATCAAGTAACGGGAGCATAGTTTGGAGGAAGACAGTGTTTGTATTTTGGTCTTCGGTAAAGATACTATCAAATGCGTACATTTTATCACGTCTATAGACATTTTCATAAGCCGTATCAGGATCTAGGACGGTCACCTATATAGAAATTTTGAATATTTTTGAAGAAGAGGGGATTTTAAAATACAGTGTTGTTGAGAAGTTTGATGATATGAGGATGTTTATTGGGGAGTTTCTTGGAGAGTTCTCGTGAATTTAAAGGTCTGACTCTCACGCAGACTGTAAAAGATTCCATGTTAGGAGATGACATTGGAGGCTCTTGATCAATAGGAAAATTTCTTTGGAAGTGGAGATTAGAAAGAGTGGGAAATAAGGGGATTTACGAGTCAAGACAAGTGTTGGAAGAGAGGGAGTATGTATCATTATGGGACATTTGGGTCTGTAATGGAAAGGAGGACATAGGTAGGATTAAAGTAAAATTTGAAAAAAAATATGAGTTAAGGGCAATTAATGAGGTAGTATTTGCTTGTTGGTTTTTGAGATTTAAATTAAACTGTTTTTTAAACTGCTCTCTCTTTTTAATTTTGAAAATTTTGAATGGAATTTTTTGAAAATATTGATTTATCTCATAGTTGACTTGGACCTTGGAAGGAAGGGAAAAAAATTTTTGACTCATGATTGAGGGTCAAAATTTCGAAAAAAAAAATTCAGAAAGCTGGTTGACTTTAGAGGGAAAAACGGTTTTTTTTATGATTGAGAACTTTTTCAAAAGTTTTAGATATTTAGTTTTTCAGAAGTATTTTGCCATATAATATAAAAATATATATTGCAGTCATTCAAAAAGAATGTGTACAAACATACATACAAATTTCGACATACAGTCTTTCTCTGCAAGTCATATCTTGACATATTCCCTTCTGTTAAACTGTAGTTCTTCTGTTTGGTCCAAAACTCAAATGAAATTGATCTAAATAAAATATTATAAACATGGTTTAATCACAAAAAATTTTTACTTGCAGGACCAGCATTACCAGGAGATCTTTTATCAAGCTAAATTTTTTTTATTAGAGAGAAAAATTCTTCATAAAAAAAAGTTCTTACCAAAGCTCCATCTCTTCTGTATATCAAATATCGGCCAGTAACCAAACTGTGAACAATACCAGCAATCATTGACATAAACAAACAGTAGATCATAATCAAAATCCAGAAATTAGTTGTCCATCCATAAGCTAGTAGGAGATTATATTCACTTGGCTTCAAAAAGTCTTCTTACTATCTAATTCTAATTTATTCTTTTCAACCCAAGATAATGTTCCTTGTGTTGAAGAATACAAAATAAATGCGGAAGTGTCGCCAGGTTCCTGGGGATTCATTTTAAATAGAAGAAAGAAATAAAGTCTTACCAAATAGAAGATATGATCATTTTTAATAGTTTCATTCCAGACGAGGAGGTGAAGAGGCATATCATGGAAAATGTTCATTTCGATGGTTAAAGGAGGATTGCTGTTGACTGTAACATTGGTCTTGGTATCATCTTGAATGTAATATTCTATTGATGAAAAGGGTTATTTTCTTGATAAAAAGGGGAATTTACGGAGGTCAGTATTGGTAATACAGAGGAAATCAGCGATGCGTTTATTGTATTCAGGGAAGAGGACCACACAATCATTAACGTCGGTTTGTTGGGAATCTTTAGTTTGCAAAGAATAGTGCACAATTTCTGTAAATTGCCATTGGGGATAAGTTTTACCATCCTATTTTTATTATTCAATTTATGCTGTCAAGGAAAGTTAAAGGGTTACCCAAGTGTTCACAAGGACACCCAATTGACGAGTTTGAGGGTGGATTAAGAAGATGCTCTTGAGGTTAGCGCCTTGAAGATCAACCCAAGTGGTGTGTTTAAAGTTGTAGTTGTCAGGGAAAGCGATATCAGAGACGACCTTCAATTCCCATACGAGTTGCGAAGTAGTTGAAAGAAGAACATTAAGCTATTGGAAAAAGATGATTAGAATGGATAAAGAAAGCCAATAGCTTACTTTGCCATCAATGACAACGACGATATCAAAGACATTATCACCGTTTAAATCAACATAAGAGACAATTCTGAGAGGCTTGGAGGATGGGATAGGGAAACTGCGGTTAACATGGTAGCTTCCTTCTTCTTCGCTTCTCTTGAGCCTAAATAAGGTCAGGAGAATTTTAAATGGGAGGTTTTACATGATGATATAGGAGTTTTGGGAGTGGCTGGCGTCTTCGACTGACAAGAGGAAGTCTTGGTGGACGTCCAAGTTGTCATTATTGTCAATATTGACTTTTAGCATGGAAGAAATTATTCTCTAAAAAGGAAGATTTTTAAAAAGATTGTTGCTTGAAGGAATTTTACATTGGATTGAAGAGAGGAATCGATTTCAGTGTTATTGGTGAGATCAAAGATGAGCTGTTCATCCCAAGTTTGATCATCATTCCCTTTTTTGTTTTCTGAGAAGAGAACTAAGCCTGTTCTGAATGGATTTTTAGCGACATACATTTGTTTTCTTGCCTATGTAATATGACACTATACTCTAAAAAGGAGTGATTTTTACTTGTTCAATAAAGGCAATATCACTGGCTCCGAATTCTTGGAAGTCAACATTCGTGAATTCAGCAGCATTACGAGTAGTTATAGGGAGTAAAGTAAAGTTACCACCAATATTTCTAATATTGTCGTACCTTGAAAAGGATTATTACATTGAAGAGAAAAGGTAAAAACCATTGAATTTGGCTATTGGGAGCACCAACAACGAGGTCAATGTTGTTATCAGCAGTAAGATATAAAGGAATGATCTTTGAGTTGGCAGGGAGATCAGTAATTGGGGACCAGAAATGATATGTGGAGCTGAAAGGGTCTATTTAAATAGTGAGAAAGGGAAATATGGAGAAGGGAACATACTGTAGTACCGAGGGGTGGTGGTGTCTTGCGGGAAGGCGAAGGATAGAAGGGAGAGGAGGAGCAGACAGAAAAGACTCATTTTTGTGAGTGTTGATTGTTTGCTAAGGAGATTTAAATTTCAAAAGATTGAGCTGATGTAAATAGTATAGAGGAAAATTTGATAAGGGTTTTTTTGAAAATATTAAAGTGTTTCAACAGCTATGAGCGAGCGCATCTCTATATTAAAAAATTTTTGCTATTTTTTCACGTCGTTTATAATTCTTTTCCTTTCAAATTTTTCTCTTTTGACTTGCGAAAGGATATGATATCTTGTTCCTCAAGTTTGAAATAAACTCGAAAATATTGAATAGAGAAGAATCAACTGAATTCGTAGAGAGGTTTCAGGAGGGGAAAGAAACTTGAGAAAATGTTTAGAAGTGATTTTTCTTTTTGTGAAAAAAATTTGAAACAAGGAGAAAATTGATAAGAATTCGTTTGGCAATAGCAAAATAAAAGTATCTTTTCAGGGTGAAGAGGTAAGAGGTGGATGATGAAGAAAAAGGTTGGTTCCAAGTCAAT
>Ga0182738_1003094_pt1 | contig 19247 bp, 10 predicted proteins | sample eDN5th30CBELigMG_FD_128876 | JGI IMG/M metagenome (GOLD analysis project Ga0182738, IMG submission 128876) | Enriched Miracle-Growth compost microbial communities from Emeryville, California, USA - eDNA 5th pass 30_C BE-Lig MG (version 2)... ... | reverse complement strand
AAAAATTTTTGGCAAATTTCCTAAAGATGATGATAATTTTTTCATTTTTTAGGAATAAAATTTCTGCTGAAAAAAATGATTTTCAAAAATTTCAAGGAGTTGATAAATTTTAGGCTCCAAAAACCTTTTTTTAATTCATCAAGTTATAGAATTATTAAGGCGATTGTTTTCACTTTATTTTCTTCAAATCTGAAGTTTACAAACAAAAAGACTTTTTGGGCCAAAATATTTTCTTTGTGAATTTGTCTCGACTTCGCTTGATTTCAAACAAACATCAGAATTGATCACAAAGAGAGGAAAAAAATTTGAAATTCAAAAGTATTCTTAGTAACTTTCCCTGTAAACCAGAGAAAGAGGAAAGAAAAAAATGATAGTTTAATGAAGGATCCAATTATTCAATAGATCTTATAGAGAGATAAATTATTAATTATTAATTATATTGATTATAAAAATCTTTATGTAGTTAATTATCTTCTTCTTCTGCTCAAGAAACCGTCGTTCCCAGCACCTTCTTGGCTTTCCTTAAGAAGGTCAGACAATTCAACCAAACTGTTATCAACAGCTTCAGTCTCAACTTTTTCTCTCTGGGGGCGGTATTGAGGAATAAAATGAGCAAATCTCATTTCATCATCAGCAGCACTGGAAGAAATAGTGGTGTTAAGCTTAGCAGCTCCAGTAATGAATCTCTTGGGAGTAGGCTTAACTTCAATAGGCTTGGCAGTTTCAGTGGTGTTCCTCTTGTGAGTGAGACTTCCAGGGCCGACAGCAATCAAACGAAGCTCATCATCATCAGCCATAATTGGTCTGTTGGGTTTAATGGGACGAGTGAGGTGGTCAATAGGCAAAATTCTGAGTTCATCATCAGTCCAGATGCCTCCACTAGGTCTAGTTTGACGAGGAGGGTGATAGTCAATGGGCAAGACTCTCAATTCGTCATCAACAGTGTGAACGAAGGCGGTGATTCCGTTTTGTAATTTGTACAAATGAAGGTCATTATCAGCATCATCGGCTTTTTTGGCATTGAGCTTAACTGGCTTGGCAGTTTCAGTGGCGTTCTTCTTGTGAGTCAAGCTTCCAGCTCCAACTCCAACAAGACGGAATTCATCATCATTTTGGACGATTTCTTCGGAAACTGGTTTCTTGTCTTTCTTGTCTTTCTTGCCATACTTGCTCATGGCATTGGTAAAAGCAGAAGAAACGACTCTAAATTCATCATCATCATCATCATCAGCCATAATTGGTCTGTTGGGTTTAATGGGGCGAGTGAGGTGGTCAATAGGTAAAATTCTGAGTTCATCATCAGTCCAAACACCTCCGCTGGGTCTAGTTTGACGAGGAGGGCGATAATCAATAGGCAAAACTCTCAATTCATCATCAGTGTAGATCACATGAGGTCCACCATGAGAGCCAGGGCGATAATCAATTGGCAAAACTCTCAATTCATCGTCATCATCCGCATAAGTGAAACGTGCACCACCAGAGCCTGGGTGATAACCAATTGGTAAAACTCTCAATTCATCATCATCATCAGCATAGGTGAAATGTGCACCGCCAGAGCCTGGGCGATAATCAATAGGTAAAACTCTGAGTTCATCATCATCAGCCATGATTGGTCTGTTGGGTCTAGTTTGACGAGGAGGGTGATAATCAATTGGCAAAACTCTCAATTCGTCATCGGTAAAGATAACGCGGGGTCCGTTGGAAGAGCCTGGGTGGTAGTCGATGGGTAAGACTCTGAGTTCGTCATCAACAGTGTGAACAAGGGCAGTGATTCCGTTCTGTAATTTGTATAAATGAAGGTCGTTATCGGCAACGTCGAATTCGGAGGCCATTGAGAGGCCGGCAATGGTAAATAAGGCCATAGTCTTTTTCATGATAAAGCGTTGGGAACTTAGGTCAACAAATTCAAGAAATTAAAGATTAGATTATAAAAATTGGGCTGTACAGAATATTAAAGACTGAGTTTTAGCACCTTTTGTTGTCTTAAAATAATTAAAGTGTTTTGATTGTCATTGACTCTCTCTTCAAAATAGCAGAATTCAAAAACATTTTGGTTGTTCCTTGTTAAATTCAAATCTCTTTGGAGGAAAGACTCAGGATATGACCTGAATGATCTCGATGAACTTCAAAATTCTTCAAGAGAACTCAAAATTTTCAAGCTTGTTATTTTTGGATGTTTAAATCTGAATCAGGAAGTTCATGGCTCCTTGTTTTATGATGAATCTGAGAGCTTGGGATGAACTCTTTGTCTTTCAAAGTCCAGCTTTCGAGCTTTGAAGTGAAATTTTTAAAGAAAATTTTTAATATGAGGAGAAATTTGTTGAAATTTGAGGGAAAGACTGTATGAAATTGGAAAAAACCGAGTTTATTGCAAAAGAAAAGAAGGCAAAGACCCTAGATCAGTTTGCTAAAGATCGTAGTCTCAAAGAACTTTCAACTGCAAAGAAAGTTGGTTTGGGATAAAGAAGAAAGAGGCAGTGAAAATGGATTTTGGAGATTCGAGAAGATCTTGTTTTGATTTCCCAAAATAAAAATCATTAAACTTTAATCCAAAGAAATCCAGCCTGATATTGATATCCTGAATTGCTTTGGAAAAAGGAGATCTGAGAGTCTTTCTTAAAAGAAAAATGAAGAAAACCTTATTTCAAGAGGTTCTATTAAAATGAAAGTTGAAGGAGAAAATAAACAAAAAGAAGACAAAAAATCTGATTGATTTTTAATACGATAATATGGCTTTAATTCAGCCATTCAGATAAAATCTTGAGTTTCTTTCTTATGAAGACAAAAATTGATCAAGAGAAGGAGAATTTTTGTTAAAATTCGAGACAACAACTTCAAAGGAAAAAGCTAACTCTCTTTATGTTTGTTTTATGTTGGAGTCATAACTTTATCCAGAGACCAACAATTCCAAAGCAGATCCAAAGTGAAGAGCTGCTTGCATTTTATTTTCTTTTATTTTATCAAAATCTCTTTTCGCGGCGGCGATTCATAAAAAATACAATCTTTTTTCTCTGCATTTTTCAACAAATTTAACAAAAATCTCAAACAACAAAATTTGCTAATTGATCTTCTTCAATTTTCCCTTCAAGTTGAATTTCATGCTCCTCGGATATTTTTTGAGAGCCTCATTCCCTCGAAAATCTCATTTATTACAAAGCAAGTTCTCTTCAATTTTGCTGATTTATAAGAATTCAACCCACTTTCATCTAAAAATAAACTCAATTATTTCTTGCATGAGCTTGCTTTCTTCAAGTCGAACAACTCGTAATCTCACTAAACCTTTACCAAAATCCCAAAAGGACAAAATATTAATTTTCTATACGGGGTTCTGAAAATCAATTTTTAGATCTCCTAACTATTCAATTTCCTTAGCAATTAATTTTTTTATAATCTAAACTTAAAATTTAGTTTTGTCATTATCTGGTCAATCCAAATCTAAATGAACAAAACTATAACTTTGCTTGCCATTACTTCTTTGTCTTTTGCCTCCAAATCAGAAGAAGCTCATAACTCCAAGCCCAAAGGAAGCCATTTTTTGACTGTCCTTGATGACGAACTCCACACTTTGTTCACAGTCAAACCCTTCCGCCCGCCTTATTACCCTCCTCCTTTCTTCCCTGAAGACGATATTCTTTACAATGATGAAGAGCTTTTCAGCCTTGAAAAGGTCGAAAATGGCGTCGAAAGGGCTCTTAATTTCGCTAAAGAGCACCCTGAAATAGTGAAAAAAGCCGAAGAAGTTATTAATAGATATGCTGAAAATACTGATCTTCTCAAGAGAGACGCAAAGAGGGCTTTTAGATATGTTGCTGAGCACCCTGAAATCGTGAAGCAAGTTGCTAATATGGCCAAAAGCTTGAATCACGACGATGAACTTGTTAATCTTGATCAGCTTATTAAGGATGGTGTTGCTCTCAGGAAAGATATTAGGACTCAGGATCCTGTAAAAATCGCTCAAAGCAAAGCTAAGCTGATGAAAGACTTTCAGGAGGCTGCTAAGGATGTCAAGACGTTTTTAGGAAAGGAGGATGAAACTGATAATAATATGAGTCTTTGGAGTCATGTTAAGAAAGAATTTGAAATTCTTGAGCATGCTGTTGAAGGTGTTTAAATCTGACGAAAAGAGGGGTTTTTTAAGTAAGAGAAAGGTATATTTTGTTTCTCAATAAATAATAATTAATTAACTAATTCATATAAAGTTTCTCGAGTTATTTATAAGAGTTGATAAAGAAGAACTCAATAATGACTTCTTTCATGCTAATTTGTTCATTGAGAAGATTTTCCAGTAGCATCTTTATAGAAAAATCCTCAAAAGAGGAATCTGTATATTTTTCAAGATAAAATCAAATTCCATCCTTAAGATATAAAATTTAGTGAAAAGTGTTGGTTTTGATAAAAAAGCTTTCAATTTCTTAATCTTTTTGGAGTAGTTTTATGGTTATTGAACAGTTTTCCTCAACAAAAACTTTTATAATTTCAACAATTTTGGATCATAATATCTTTTGAAATCCTTCCAAGAAAAATTAAAACCCAGTCAGATTTTTCTCTCAATCCTGAATAGTATAATTGGATCTCTTTATGCCTCTCGAAGCGCCTTTTCTTGTCGCACATCACAAGGGAGAAACTTATTTTCTTTCGAAAATGCTCCCATTTATTTTTGATGAAACTAACTTACTGTATCAATAATTTTGACTCTGGAGAAATTCTTCTTACTTCTTAAAAACTCAAAACAGATTCTATAAATCTTCTCCATACTCTCATTTCCTCAAAAGGAACTATAAAGATATGCCCTTTCCCGATGGAATTTTACTTTTAAAAAGTGCTAAATATTCATATGATTCAAAGAGAGATTTTGGCGTCCAAAAGGGAAAGGCGAGTTGTTTTGTTCCCTCTGAGACCTATCTCTTTTCTTGGCCCCATTTAAGCAAGTTAAGTTTCTTCAACTCCATAATAGAGTTCGAAAACTCCATATTCTTTTATATTATTCAAATATACCCTCTATCTCACATAAAATCTATATACTGTCTCAAAACTAATGTAAAGATCCTTCAATCTGCATAAGGCAAGATCTTTGTTGTTTCTAAAAACCCTCAACACGTCTCAACCCGCAGAATTTTCACCTAATCTATTCAAATAAAACATAAAGGAGGTTAACTCTTCGATGGAACGGTTTCAAAAGTTTTGAAGTCTCAAACTTCCTTCAGAGAAACAAAAGGATCTCTATAGTTCCTAAGGGTGGGAAATTTTTGTTGACCTCATGATCTCATTAGTGCGAATTTGAGAATTTCAACAAAATTAATCAGGTAAAAGGCTTAATAAAACATTCAAAGGAACAACAAAAAAAGTACTTTGTACACCCTAAAATATTTATTAAAAACCAGCGATTTTTTTTTCTCTCATTCGAAAAAAAATTAATTCTAAACTTCGAACTTAACGAGGCAAAGTCACCTTTTTCAGACATAATTTAGAAAAAGTCAAAGGTGAAAATCGAGTGGAGTCAATTAAAAAAGTCAAAAGAAAAAATCGCCTATTTTTAATTCTGAAAAAAGAAGAGTTTAATAAAAGAGGGGTTTAAACTTTTTAAATGCAAAGCGATCTCATGTCCCTATTTCTGTATCAAAATTGACTTCATCAGAAAAAGTACTATTTTCCTAAACTCTCAAAAATATCAATGTCTCCAGAGGTTAATCATCTTTCAAAGGTTGATTTTTGGGATAGTTTGTTGATAAAACCGATCGAAAATTTGTTTGTGATTTTTTCAATAACAAAATCGGACAATTTAAAGAAACATAAAAAATTTTGATTTATTCAACAAAATTGGTTCTCATTATTCATGATACTCTCTGCAAATCTCACAAAAACTATGGCCTTCATCCCTTCAGAAGCACCAGAGTTGAGTCTAGGAAATCTCGTGGAACATTCATCCATCAAACACAGGGAAGGGAGTCTTTCGAAAAATGAAGTTTAAAATTAATATTTTTGAACCAAAAGAAAGCGCCGCGCCACAAATAAATAAATTTAATAATAATTTTCCATCATCATATTTACGAATCTTTAGGGTTTATATTCTCGAATTCATTTCAATATTTTATAATCCTTAATTAATTTATTTATCTCAAAACTAAACCCAAAACTCAAAATGCAAAAGGCCCTCACTATTGCTGCTATTGCCTCCCTCTCTTTGGCTTCTGACGTTATGGAAGACAACCAACTCGGTTTCTTCAAGACCCTCGGAAACGACATCAAGAAAGCCGGTCAATTCGTTGTTCAACACCCCCAAATTATCACCACCGCCGTCAAGATCCTTGCTGTTGATGATGAAATCTCTGAAAACGAACTCAACTTCTTCAGCACTCTTGCCAACGACGCCAAGAAGGCTGGTAACTTCGTTGTTCAACACCCTGAACTCATCAAGACTGCCGTCCAAATCCTCCACCACGACGACGAAATCTCCGAAAACGAACTCAACTTCTTCAAGAGCCTCGGTAACGGTATCAAGAAGGCTGCCAACTTCGTCATTGAACACCCTCAAGTTGTCTCCACTGCCTCCAAGATCCTCGCCAGAGACGATGAAATCGGCGATGATGAACTCAACTTCTGGAGCTCCCTCAAGACTGATGTCAAGAAAGCTGGTGAATTCGTTGTTCAACACCCCCAAATTGTCACCACCGCTGTCAAGATCCTTGCTAAGGATGATGAAATCGAAAACGAACTCAACATCTTCAAGAGCATCGGCAACGGTCTCAAGAAGGCTGGGCAATTCGTTGTTCAACACCCTCAAGTCATCACCACCGCTGCCAAATTCTTGGATGATGAACAAATGGCCATCTATGACCCCACCGTCTACAACCCCATCAAGCCCAGAATCCCCATCTACAGACCCACCCCCACTTTCCCCGAAAGACCCATCCTTGCTTTCTCTGATGAAGAACTCAACATCTTGAGCACCATCAAGAAGGATGCCAAGAAAGCTGGTGAATTCGCTGTTTCTCACCCTGAACTCGTTGTTAAGGCTGTTGAAATCGTCAAGAGCCTCTCCCACCACGACGATGAAGTTGATGATGAACTCAACCTCTTCAAGAGCATCGGAAACGGACTCAAGAAGGCTGGACAATTCGTTGTTTCTCACCCTCAAGTCATCACCACCGCCGCCAAATTCTTGGACGACGAAGATGAAGAACTCTTCAGCCTCGGCAAGGCTGTCAAGAACGTCGCTCACGTCGCTGGTAAGGTTGGTCACATCGCCAAGGATGGCCTCAATGTCTACAAGGACATCCAAACCGGTAACTACGTCGGTGCCATCAAGCACGGTGTCCAAACTGTTAAGGACGTCAAGCACCACGATGATGAAGAACTCTTCAACCTCCACAACGTCATCCACAAGGTCGAAGACGGTGCCAAGAAGGGAGTCCACTACGTTGAAGACCACCCTGAAGTCATTAAGCAAGCTGTTGAACTCGTCAAGATCCTCTCCAAGCACGACGATGAAGTTGATGATGAACTCAACATCTTCAAGAGCATCGGAAATGGTGTCAAGAAGGCTGGACAATTTGTTGTTTCTCACCCTCAAGTCATCACCACCGCCGCCAAATTCTTGGACGACGAAGACGAAGAACTCTTCAACCTCGGCAAGACCGTCAAGAACGTCGCTCACGCCGCTGGTAAGGTTGGTCACATCGCCAAGGATGGCCTTAACGTCTACAAGGACATCCAAACCGGTAACTACGTCGGTGCCATCCAACACGGTGCCCAAACTGTTAAGGACATCAAGCACCACGATGATGAAGAACTCTTCAACATCCACAACGCCATCCACCACGCTGAAGAAGGTGTCAGAAAGGCTGGTGACTGGGTTGCTAAACACCCTGAAACCGTCAAGAAGGCTGAACAAACTGTTGATGAAATCATCCACGCTGCTGGCCACAAGGACGTCAGAAGACAAGCTGCCAAGCAAGCCCTTAAATACGTTTCTCAACACCCCGAAGTCATCAAGAAGGCTGTTGAAAAAGTCGAAACCCTCATCAGACACCACAAGACCAAGAAGACTGAAGCTCCCGTCGCTGATGAAGCTCTCTTCAACCTTGGCAACTTGATTAACGATGGCCTCAACATCTATGGTGATATCAAGACCAAGAACTACGGTGGCCTCGTTAACCACGGTATCCAAACTGTTAAGGATATCAAGAGACACGATGATGACGAAGAACTCTTCAACATCCACGACGCCATCCACAGAGCTGAACAAGGCGTTAAGGTCGCTGAACACTACGTCTATGACCACAGACACCAAATCGAAGACGGTGCCAAGAAGGCCGTCAACTACGTTGCTGAACACCCCGAAGTTGTTAAGCAAGCTATTGAAATCATCAAGAACCTTAAGCACCACGACGATGATGAAGAACTCTTCAACCTCGGTGGTTTGATTAAGGATGGTCTTAACATCGCCAAGGATGTCAAGAGCCACAACTACGGTGACCTCGTTAACCATGGAGTCCAAACTGTTAAGGACGTCAAGCAAACTGTCAAGGATGTTAAGCAAAGAAAATTCTTGGGCCACTAAACAATAAGCTTTTTTTATAGTAATAAATTAGGAGAGGTGGTGTTTGCCATCTTCTCTTTATACAATTTATTATCAATAAATTAATTAATTAAGGAGTATCCTTTATAAAGAGGTTTCTCGAAATTCTCTCTTAACCATAATAATTATTCACAAAGACCTTATTCTTTAAGGTTTTATCTCTTAATTTATTCCCTTCTTTCTCCTTTCAAAATTCTTCTCCTTGAAAGAATATATCAAGCCTCAATGGAACTTTTAATAAATATTCTTATTATAAACGATTATAATATATAAAATAAAGTCACCTATGGGCTAATCCCTTTTTTAGGTATATTATAAACATTATAATTAGACTACAAGAGGATTTTCGTTGAAATTGTTGAAAATACCCGTTACTGGCTAGCTATTTTTAACCTACCAATTTACTTCTCTCTGAAAATTTTTTCAAGGGACGGATCGACTTAAATCCTTTCAAAGTCCTGTATATTTATGAAATCTAATTGCTTGTTGTGTTTAATAGTGTCAAAGTTTTGTTCATCTTTCCTTTTACTTATAAGCAAAGCTAAGCAAGAATATTTTAGTCTTCTTTGGAGAAAATGTTGACAGATTTTTGATTCTCCAAGAGAGGAGCACCACATGAAGAAATAATAATTAAGAGAGATAAGCTGAACAATGCAATGAATCCACAGCGAATAATTTCCTACTAGGAGAATTTATCAATCAAATTTATTTTCTTCAATGAAAATTGAACATTAATTTTCTCAATACAAAGTCATGTAATCCGCTCTTCCCCAGGCAGTGCTTTGTAGAAGATTTAGATGCTGTGTTACCAACTGCAGCTTCAACTGTGGCCTTTATATATTGTATACAATCAATAGAAGATAAAGAACTTTAAGAAGAATACATGAAAAAATTGTAGCCTCATTCTTCGAAGAAAATAGAAACAAATTTTTATTCTTTCATACCAACAATAAAGGAGGCTCGTATTCAATACCAGAAAACTAATCAGAAGTAGGTCAGCAGGGAAAAATAACTTAGAGACGGTAATCAGCGAAAAGCCTTGAACTTTAATACTTTACCAGAAGGAAAAGTAAAACAATGGACCGAGTTTTTGAAAAGGACAAATCCTCATGTCCTGAGGTACACAAAATGGTATCGAGCTGGAGAGCTAGCTATGATGAAAAAAAAACTGATTTGAAAAGTTATTGGTCCGATCAAGTTTGTCCTAGGCATTCCAACAAAAATTAATCATCGGATCTTTTTTCGATTATCTGTGGAGATTTTTCAATATTCAACAAAATTTGCAACAAAAAAGTACACGTAAGAATTTTGTGATTCGTTCCAAGATTCTCTTTAGAATTCTTAATTTCTATGTAAAACTTGCAAAGCCCAAAATTTTTTCTCATTTTTTTTATTTGAGAATTTTCGCTTTTCTCTCAAAAAAATTCTCGCTCCAGTGAAAAGTTCGTCTCACCTCAAAACCTCCCTCATTGCAAAGCTTTTCTTATTACGATAAGTGTCCTTCGGCTCCTGAGCTTTTTTGGCTCAAAAATCTTCTAACTTTCGAATTGAGTCTTTTCCCTCAAAAAAATTCATGAACCCTTCCACAGTTCACTTTTAATTTTTATAAAGAGAGTTTGTTGTTTTTTCATTGATGATGGAAGGTCACTTTTGTACCATAGGACCGGCTTTTTTCTAACAGAGAAACATTTGTTATGGATCATAACTTTATGGTGATTTTGATTTCGGAACAAAATTAAAAGTAATCAAGATTGAATGATAAACAAAGTATTTCTTTTTATAGTATAGATGATATTTTTATCAGGAAAACTTTTTCCATAAACATTCGTTTTAGGTCATATGACATGAACTACCAAACAAAAAATCCTCGCGACTTCAAAACGCATCCGCTCAAATCTATTACTCTTCCTTTTTCACCCTCTCAAGTGCCTTTTTGTCATTCATGGGAGCAAACTTTTTTTCTTTGAATACGAATTTTTCTAAAACGATTTTAAAATTTTAACTTAAACTCAAACCTTGGACGTAAATTCGAGATCTTTTTTGCCTGCATATCTTCCTAGAAATCTTCAACTGGGAGCTTCTTCGAGGTTCTCCTTGGTCAAAAACAACGAAATTTCAAACTTTTTATGATTCAGATAATCAAAGATTTTTTTCAAAGCAACAAGCTTTTTGTTGAAAAGGGATATTAAATATAATTAAAGGTGCCAGGCGAATCGAACTAAATCAACAAAATTTGCATTCGAAACTTTGGTTTTTCCCCATAAAACTCTAGGGATATCGAGGGAGCGTCCTTATTCAACCTTTACTATGATAAAAACACGTATTTGACAAATACAAAATATATACTTTTAGGTTCTTTAATTCCCAATTTGTCACCTAATTTTCGAACTTTATTAAAACCGTTGCCTTTTGCACCTGTTTGAGAAACTTTTCTGATCCTTCAGGCCTGTCCATTATTCAAGCTAGGGATTTTTCATCAGAGGAAGAAGTTTTCTCTCACGATAAAAAATACAGAAAAAAGTTTTTTTAATCAATATCCACAACCTAAATATTTATTTGGGTTTATCCGAATCAAAGCCTGTGATGAGAAATTACTACTTAATCAACAAAAAAGATCCCGCCTCTGTGCCTATTCTGTCCTCATCAAAGTCTTAAAACTGCCAGCTTTTGTGAATATAATCTTTTAAAAAACTTTTGAGACTTTTCGATTCAGGTTTAATTCACCCACTTTTGAATGAAATAGAAGGAATGTATTGAATAAGTAAAAGAGGCTTTTCACTGTTCTATTGAACGAATCAAGCAAAGCTAGACATAGGATTCACCCCTTTTTTAAATAGTTTGTCTTGAATTTTCCCTCGGATGTTTGAATTTAAATACAAAAGAAAGCTACCGAGAATAATATATGCCTGGCTTCTGCCTTCTTTCTCAACTTTTCAAAGAAACCTTTGAAGCTAAGGACCCTATTAAAATAACCTTTGTATAGTTACTAAGATTTGATGGTTTTATTAAATCTTGGATGTCAACAAAATTTGCTATACAGCTAAAATTTTCCCCTTAAAAACCTTTTTCTTTCTCTTTGTCATAATAAATCTTCATATTATCTCAATTCTGCATCAAAAAAGGAAAGATTTTCAGAGGGATTGTAGGAAATTAATTTGAGAAAAACCTTCTGGGATGTTTAAAGTCTCGTGTAAACTAAAATAACCTCTTACTTTTGTCTTCCAACAAAAAAATCTTGAAAAAAATTTTCCCACCGAAAAATAAACTTCCACAACTGTATTATCAAAACAAAACTCACAAAGAAATGCTTAGGAGCCACCAAAGAACTCAATACGAACACTTCTAACAATGAATGAGGGGAAAAGATGGCCAAAATTAATAATTGTCAGTAATTTTATCCTTATGGTGAGATGCTTTCTGAATCAGACAGGAAAAATTCAACAAAAAAATCACATCAGATTTTGTGCTGAATTTATTGTACCTTTTTTATATATTTAATTCACATCATTAAAAACTCCTTTTCCCTCTTTTCAAATTTCCATCAATTTTTTACTCCTTTGATTTCCCAAAACTACCCCTTTCTTTCCCCTCTTTCTCTTTCTCATTATTCACTTGTACCCTTTCTTGACACTTTTTAAGGGTTTATTAGGCTTCTTCTTCCTTTTTATGTTTAAAAAACTCATTTTTCACTTGATAAAGTTCCCTTCAGAGGAAACCGAAGAGATTTTGTCTTTGAGAAAGTCTTTAGCTTGTCAAAGGATAAAAAACTCTTTAACAAGCACGAAACTTCTCGCCTGAATATCCAGAATCTAAGACAGAGAACTTTCTAGAGAAAGGCAAAGATTAATGATGGCCTCTGCCTACAATTCATTACAATATGAGATAAAAGTGGTCAGAGTTGAAATAAAAACAAAGTGAAAGGGTTAAATAGAAGCAAAATATCAAAGGGAAGGGAATTTAGGCCAGGTTTAACATTGAGAAAGAGAGATAAGGGAACAAAAAAGAAGCTTTGGGATTTTGAATAAATTTTAATTTGGTTCTTTTAATTGAAGATCTTAGTTTAAAAAAATGAGAATCTAAAGAAAAATTCATTTTGTGGTAAAAACCTGATTGCTTTGGAGTTGAGATTTTTTTTTTAATTATTTTTTTGACAAACTTTGTTAACATATCAATTCTGACGTGTGTAACTTAATCTTTTATATTCTCCTCTTCTCAAGACGTTTTCCTTTTTTTTCAAAGCTCTAAAACAGCCTTTCTACTTTCGCTCTCTGCATTTTTTCAAAATTCCATCAAGGTTGAAATTTAGAGGAATAGATCATTCAAAACAAAGATCAGTGAAAAAGGTGATTGCTGACCTTTTGAGAAAAAAATAAAAATCCAAATGTTAACTTTAAGAGATAAATAATTATTTTTAGTGCCAAGGTCTTACTCAAAAACGCCCGAACTCCGATTTTCACGCATAAAAGAAACAAGGGATGAGAAAGATTTCGAGGGAATAAAAAGTCCCTAATTCGAAAAATCTTGGGAATATGGAAATTTTTGTTGAAAAAGATTTGGCGCTTTGAATACTCAGGGAAAAATGATCTAATTTAGGAACAATTTGCTGGAAGATAATCTTTAGAACCCTCGAAAACTTTAATCGAGTCATTAATTTTCATATACAGTCCATTAAATTAAGTTTAATATCTCAAGCTCAGGCAAATAATTTGCACCATAATTTTCCTTCTTTGGACCTTATATACTCAACCGATGAAGACAAGATTTATAATAAAAAACAAATTTAATTAACACAAATATTTATTCAAATGCAAAAGGCTCTCGCTATTGCTGCTATTGCTACTCTCGCTATGGGATCTGAAGACCTCGCCGCTGAAAACGAACTTAACTTCTTCAAGAGCATCGGAAACGGACTCAAGAAGGCTGGTCAATTCGTCATTCAACACCCTCAAATCATCACCACCGCTGCCAAGATCCTTGCCGTCGATGATGAAGAACTTTTCAGCCTCCACAACGCTATCCACAAGGCTGAAGAAGGTGTCAAGAAGGCTGAAAAGAAGGCTGTTGACTACGTTAACCAACACCCCGAAGTTGTTAGAGAAGCCATCGAAATCCTCAAGAACTTGAAGCACGACGATGAAGAACTTTTCCACCTCGGAAAGGTCGTCCACAACGTTGCCCACGCTGTTGGTAAGGTTGAACACATCGCCAAGGATGGTCTCCAAGTCGTCAAGGATGTCCAAACCGGTAACTACATCGGTGCTGTCCAACACGGTATCAAGACTGTTAAGGATGTCAAGCACGATGATGAAGAACTCTTCAACATCCACGACGCCATCCACAGAGCCGAACAAGGCGTTAAGGTCGCTGAACACTACGTCTATGACCATAGACACCAAATCGAAAACGGTGCCAAGAAGGCCGTCAACTACGTTGCTGAACACCCCGAAGTTGTTAAGCAAGCTATTGAAATCCTCAAGAACTTGAAGCAACACGATGATGAAGAACTTTTCCACCTCGGAAAGGTCGTCCACAACGTTGCCCACGCTGTTGGTAAGGTTGAACACATCGCCAAGGATGGTCTCCAAGTTGTTAAGGATGTCCAAACTGGTAACTACATCGGTGCTGTCCAACACGGCATCAAGACTGTTAAGGACGTTAAGCACGATGATGAAGAACTCTTCAACATCCACAACGCTATCCACAAGGTTGAAGATGGTGTCAAGAAGGCCGAACACTACGTCTATGACCACAGACAACAAATCGCCGATGGTGCCAAGAAGGCCATCAACTACGCCCACGAACACCCCGAAGTTGTCAGAGAAGCCATCGAAATCCTCAAGAACTTGAGACACCACGATGACGAAGAACTTTTCCACCTCGGAAAGGTCGTCCACAACGTTGCCCACGCTGTTGGTAAAGTTGAACACATCGCCAAGGATGGTCTCCAAGTTGTTAAGGATGTCCAAACTGGTAACTACATCGGTGCCATCCAACACGGTGTCCAAACTGTTAAGGATGCCAAGAAGCACGATGATGAAGAACTCTTCAACCTCGGAAACCTCATCAACGATGGTCTCAACATCTACGGTGACATCAAGAGCAAGAACTACGGTGGCCTCGTTAACCACGGTATCCAAACCGTCAAGGACATCAAGAAGCACGACGACGAAGAACTCTTCCACCTCGGTAAGGTCGTCCACAACGTCGCCCACGCTGTTGGTAAAGTTGAACACATCGCCAAGGACGGTCTCCAAGTCGTCAAGGATGTCCAAACCGGTAACTACATCGGTGCTGTCCAACACGGTGTCCAAACTGTTAAGGATGCCAAGAAGCACGACGACGAAGAACTTTTCCACCTCGGAAAGGTCGTCCACAACGTTGCCCACGCTGTTGGTAAAGTTGAACACATCGCCAAGGATGGTCTCCAAGTCGTCAAGGATGTCCAAACCGGTAACTACATCGGTGCCATTCAACACGGTGTCCAAACTGTTAAGGACGTCAAGCACCACGACGACGAAGAACTCTTCAACCTCGGAACCCTCATCAACGACGGTCTCAACATTGCCAAGGACGTTAAGGCCAAGAACTACGGAAACCTCGTCAACGACTCCATCCAAACTGTTAAGGATGTTAAGCAAGCTACTCACGGAAAGAAATTCTTGAGACACTAATTAAATTAATTCCAATGAAAACAAAGTGCGAATAGCACTTCTTCTATTATAATAATTATCTATTGATTGTCATGATGTTTTTTTCAAAAAAATGTTGTTGTCATAAACAGATTTATCCTCTGTTAAATTATGTCATTTATATTTAAGAGAGTATTTAGCGAACCAAAAAAACAAAAAAAATATCTTCTCATCTTTCTATCATCTTCTCTTTTAAAAATCTCCTCTCATTCATGATTGTTCAAGTTGAATAAGTTTTCTTTCAACTTAGATTTTTCATTCAGCAAGCAAGCTTCAAAATAATTTTGTGTATTATTATCATTTTGTCAAATATCTCAAAACTATCTTTATTATATTTTCTCTCAATGAAATACTACCAGAGTCCCGGTAAACTTACCATTTCAACCTGGAACTGCCAACTTCATCCACCAAAGGAGATAAAATTTTAATTTCACACAAAAAATTTGTTGGTAGGCTTTGTGACTCTCTCATAAATCAGAAAAATCCTTCAAGCTTGAAAAACTTTTTATCACTCCACGTTATGCTAAAATTAACATTTTTGAGGAGGTAAAGTGAATATAAAAATATTTTCTTCATCTGGGAAATTAACTTTATGCCGACTTTCTAAGCTGTCATATCTTTTACTTAGCCTCAAAAAAAGTACGAGATAATTTTTTTTCAATCTGAAGACAGACAAGTCTCCTTTTTATTATCTTCAGTTTTAGAGGTTGGGAGAGGGGATGCATTTTAAGAATAGAAAACTACAGTAAAATATGGAAAATCCTTTTTTGAGTATTGTAATTTTTGTTTCAAAGAAATTTTTCTCTCCCTAAACAAATGACCTCCTTGAAAAAAGGTTGCCATAGAAGTTCAATTGCAGAGGAAAAAAATTTATTTTCAAGGTTCATAGAGAAAAATTAAAAATTCACAACAACACATTCTTCAAAAAATAAATCTAAATTTCTGATTTCTGAAAAAGATTAATCAAAAACCTTCTAAGATATCTCTATATAATCCTTAAAGATCAAATATTGCTTTTTTAGTTGAAAGAATCTCTCTCTCCCTTATATAAAAAAGTTTTATAGTGGGTTTCTCCTTTGATAAATATTAAAATTAATTTTACAAATTCCTTTAAGCAAGTCACATGCAAAAAGCCGCTGCTCTTCTCGCTATCGCCACTGTCGCTATGGCTGGTGATAAACCTTCCGTTACTGTCACTAAAGACTCTGATGTTACCACTATTCGTTTCAAATTCGACGATGCCAACTCCCGCACCATTTATCAACCTGAACTTGTTGATCCCATGATTATCAAGCCTTCTATCGACATTGACCCCAAGATCCTCATCCAACCCAGATATGATTACAATATTGACCCCAAGATGATCATCAGACCTACTACTTACCCCAAATACCCCACTTATTACTATGCTGATGATGAAGAACTTAATGCCGTCTCAAAGATCAAGGAGGATGCCAAGAAGGCTGCTAACTTTGTTTCTGAACACCCTGAACTCGTTATCAAGGCTATTGAAATCCTTCAAAACCTCCATCACCACGATGAAGAACTCAACTTCTCTGGTTTCATGAAGAAAGTTGGTAAGGAAGCTAAAAATGGAATTGAATATGTTGCTGAACACCCTCAAATTGTGACTCAAGCTTCCAAATTCCTTGCTCACGACGATGACGATGAATTCTTCAATCTTCAAGAAGGAGTTGAAAAGGCTGGCAAATTCATTGTTGAACACCCTGAAGTTGTTAAGCAAGTCGAACAAAAGGTCGAAGAAATTATCCACAGATACAAGGGCCACAAGGATCTCCTTAAGCAAGACGCCAAGAAGGCTCTTGACTACGTCACCCAACACCCTGAAGTTATCAAGCAAGTCACTCAACTCGTCAAGAACTTGGCTCAACATAATGATGACGAACTCTTTGCTGAACCTATTTACCCTATTATTAAGAAAACCCCTAAAAAGGAGAAGTTCTTGGGAGCTGATGATGAAGATAATGAGCTTTCTGCTCTTGGTCAAATGATTAAGGAAGGTGTCAAGAGTCAAAATGGCCCCAAACCTAGCGATTTTGGAAAGAAGAGGATCGTGAGCTTTGATGAACTCGGCGTTGATAACATTGAAAATATCGAATATTTTGAAGATAATGACTTGATGTGCGTCTCCCTTATGTTTGCTGGTAAACCTTTCAAATACTGCAAATAATTCATAAAAATTTATAATTAATGACATAATTAATATAATTTTTTTCTTTTAAAATTCTATATAAGAAGAAGAGTAACAAGAAAACCACTTTACTTGTTGAATACAAGTAAAATTCTTATTATAATTAATAAAGACTCCTTCTTTCATGACCAAAAAACGTCTCAAATTATTCCTGATTTTCGAGAAACTTCAGAATAAAGTTCCACATCCTCCACATTAAATTTTAACCCAAATAATAAGAAATTCTCTTTTTAATCACTTAAAAAGGAGTTAATTCTCCTCGCTCATTCTCCTACATCAGATTTCTCTCCATTATTTAAATCCCCTCTCTCCCGAATTTCTTTATAATTTTAAAATATTTCTCACTGATTTAGCATGGAAAAATTATCCACTACTGAATCCAATAAAAACCTCATTATCCTTCCCAAACCAGCTGATGCAATTGCTGCAACCAAACACGAGCGTCAATTTGTCAAAGAAGTGCCAGGGCTTTCCATCATTCAAGGTTACATAACCCCAGCAGAAGAAGGCCGTCTATTCAAGCAACTTGATAAATTACCATGGGTTGTGGACTTTTCCAGGAAATTGCAGTATTATGGTTACAGAAACGAACGAGAAAAGCCTTATCATCTCGTGCCAATCCAACAAGAGATTCCTGAATGTCTTGATTCTCTTATGGATCAAGTTGTGGAAGAAAATCTGATTTATAAAAGACCTGAACAAGTCATCATTAATGATTATGAGCCTGGCCAAGGGATTCGTCCACATTTTGATAGAAAAGATTATTTTGATAATACGATTATTGGTGTTAGCCTTGGAAGCGATTGTGTAATGGAATTTACACCACAAGAGAACAAGAAAGAGAATACTGGAAAGGAGAAAGTGTATGTTTATATGCCAAGAAGATCATTGTATGTGATTGAGGATGATGCAAGGTATGAATGGCTTCATGGAATTCCAGGAAGAAAGAATGATAAATTGGGTGATGGAAAGGTCGCAGTTAGACAGAGAAGGATATCAATAACGTTTAGGAATGTGATTCAGGATAAAGTGAAAAGACCTTTAGGAAATAAAATTACACAAAGTTTGTTAAACTTTAAATTTAAATAAAAGAAATTGCCGCATAATCTCTTGATATGTATTGACAAAATTTTTTTTTGTTTTGTTTGTTTTTGTGTTACAAGAAGAAAGATTGTTGTTTGAAACCATTAAGTCAGGATAGTTGATTATGAAGCATATTATTGTTCATATTTCTGATGAGATAGCTTAAAATAGAAAAATTTCAAAATTATTTCTTTCTCAGAGTAGTGAGTCTAAAAATACATGTTGAGTGAGTTCTTCGAGAAAAGACACCTCCTCACTCAATTCACTCTCAATATTTACCAAAAATATTTTAAAAAGAAGAAGACTTGATATTCATTGAGGAGCGAAAATCAACAAAAAAAAGCAATTTAATTTTTTATTGAATATCTTGCAGTTTGATTGAAAAATAACAAGGACTGTGAGATAAGTGCTCTCTCTTTCTTTCTTCTGGACTCTTATGATATGTACTATTATCAGTCTCGAATTGTATCTAACTCTCAAGTTGCACTTTTCTGAGAATTTCCAACTCAGTGAAAAATTCTATGTTTCAAGTCTCGTCCCGCTCAAGGAAGAGACGCCTTGGAGACGTGGTGACGAGTTCATAAATGAGAGAAAAAAATGTCATTCGAATAAGATCCACCCTTTGAAAAAATTGAGCAAAAAACTTTTCATATTCCATAAAGGAAAAGGAAGAAACATGGTTTTT
>Ga0182738_1003093_pt1 | contig 19255 bp, 16 predicted proteins | sample eDN5th30CBELigMG_FD_128876 | JGI IMG/M metagenome (GOLD analysis project Ga0182738, IMG submission 128876) | Enriched Miracle-Growth compost microbial communities from Emeryville, California, USA - eDNA 5th pass 30_C BE-Lig MG (version 2)... ... | reverse complement strand
TTTTGAGAAGCCGAGATTTTGGGTCAGGAGACTTGAAGAGAAGAAACAGCTTTTTCAATTAATTCTACTACAAATTTTTCATATGACCAAAGGAAAGAGACCATAAGTTGCCTTTTGGTTTGAGATTTTTTTGAATAAAATGCCCCAGAAAAATGACCATCCTTTATATTTGGGCAATGGTATTTCGGAGGAAAAATTGGGAAGGAGATTGAAGACATTTGCCTCGATTTTGAATCAATGTGTGAAAATTATTAAAAAGAGATCACAAGGAAAAAATGTTAATTGAGGGTTTTGCATGAAAATTAAGGGATTTATGAATTGAATGAATTGATTGGAAAGAAAAAAAAAAATGAAAAATATTTTTTGTGAGATTTCTGGAATTTTTATTAATTTGAATAATTTGAAAAATTAATGAAAAAAGTATTTTGATAAAATTTTATTCATTCTTTAATTTCAAAGGATTTTGTTTATTTGATTGATTTGATTTTTCGTCAATTTTTTCTTTTTAATTGATTTTCATTTTTCAGTTAAATTTCCTTTCACACACTCATGTCAATGCAACACATAGAACTCGGAATAGAAACACAGAATAACCCCATAATTAGATCAGATCACTCATGTCAAGACCAATTTTATGTTTATAGTGAAGTTAGAGACCACTCTTTTCCCATAATTTTAGTAGATATGATTTTTTTATCGAATCATCCTTTACCCAGACTCATTTTCTTCTCAAATAATTTATAAATTCGAGAAATGATAATTTGTTAATCAATCCCTTGCAATTCAAAATTTCACTTTTTTATGTGAGGGCAAGAAAAATACAAAATGAACTATAATCAACACTAAAATACTTGGTACGAGCTGAGTTTATTCAAAAACTATTTGATAGAAAATTCGCTTTAAGTTGATCACGAACTGTTTTAGAAGCCTAAAGCCTTTCGTTAGCTAAGAGTTTTGGAATCAAGATAGTTCTCAAAGGATTTTGCAAAGGTGAGCTGAACAATCTCCAAAGAGAAATACAAGAGGAGAGTAAATAGCTTATTACAATTTTAAAGGAAAAGTCCTCGACAATCAGCAAATCAAAGAAAAATATTCAGAGATCTACTGAAATTAAGATGGTTTAAATAGCACTTTGAGGCATTTTAGATTCATCAGAGATTCACACAGTATTACTTTGCTTCATAAAATTCAAAAAAAGCATCTTATGGCTAACCCTTTCATACAATTGATACTCATTCAACTCATTCACTTTGACTAATCCTAATTCATAACAAAAAAAACGACACTGTTTATTATAGAACACTTTGAAAACTCCTTTACATTTCGATCTTTCAAAACCCAATCCTTACTCTTTATAAATAACAACTCTAACACTACCCTTTCCAGTTCACCTTTCTAGTTTACTGTTTGACTCTCCAAATCAATAGTTCGACAGTAAGGCCTTGAATTCATTATACTCAATTTCGCCAGACCCATCAATATCAATCTCTTCAATCAGTTTCTTTATATCAATCGTCATCCCAAACTCCATCTTCACAATATCAATCAATTTACTCGCATCAATCTTTCCTGATCCATCAGCATTTCCTCCCATTGCCACAAACGCGTCAAGCGTGTCACTATCATCACTATCTCTCATACAAACCTTATGATAAGCAATCACTCTCAAGAAATCATTAAAGAAAATTTTTCCTGTGCTTGTAGAATCAACTTCATTGATCATTTTTGTCACTTCATCATCATTTGGACGTTGCCCCATCTCTTCAAGCACAGATTTAAGCGCTTTTGCATCAATGTAGCCCTTTTGGTCTTTGTCAAATGCAATGAAAGCTTCATGACTCTTTTCAATTTCTGCTTTGTTAAGAATGCTGATATCAATGCTCTCCATTTTTTGTTTATTGAATTGATTGAAATTTTTTTGTTTTTGAAAAAAACTAAATATTTAAACCTGGGATTCATGCCAACTTCGACCTCTTTTTTTTATTAATCGGGGTAAAGGGGAAATTTCTTGTAGCGAGCTTTTTATTATGCAAAGTAAAAGAGATTCAAAATGAATTACAAACATGACTCAATTACAAAGAAATGACTTGAATAATTATTTAAACTAATGAACATTCTTATCCCTGGAGTAATTTGGTGACAGTACTATTGACTTCTTCAGGGTTCAAATAAACAGTTAAACCAATCATTGCGATAAGAACAAGTCTGACAGCCTTCTTTCCCTTTTCAGTTCTGCTCAGGATCTTGAGAACTGGGAAGATAAAAGGCAACAATATGGGAAGATAAATTCCCACTCTAAAAAATTGAATTGACAAGAGTTTATTGAAGAGAATTACCTGTAATCGTCAGAGAAAGAATCTCTGTAGCCATATTTATGATTTCCATCGAAATTAAGTGTCCAAACTATTTGGTGAACCTCTTCAAGCTCTTCTAACCTGAGGGCTTGAATGTTTTTCTTGGCGATATCTGCCAATAATTCATCAATCTAGAGAAGTTAGAACTTTGAAACTATTAGAAGGTCTCTACCTTTTCACCAACATCTTTTTCGATCGTTAGTTCTCTATCTTCAAGGATGTATTTGAAAGATTCCAATCCTTTGATTATTTTCTGAAGCAAAACTCTGGATCTTCTTTGATTGAAAAGTCCAAACTCGATTTCATTCGAAAACTCGAGCTTCAAGTTCTGTAAATTATCTGACAAGTCTTGCAGGGAAGTCAGCTCAAACATTCTATAGAGGATTCTCAACATAGCAACTTCGTAATCTTGATCAAAAGGATCCATTGCTATTGCTGCATATTTCTCTTTCTTTTCGTCAAAATAATTGTATTTCGTGTTTCCCTGTATGAAATGTTATTGAGAATATCCTCATTGGCCGCTTACATCAAAGAAGTATGCGTTTTTATCAGCGAAGATGTAAAGGTTGATGAAATCAGTCTCAAAAGTGTAGATTTGTTCTTGAGAGATTGAAGGAAATGTATCCATAAAATGATCAAGTTCCTTTACATTAAATCCATATGTCCCATTTGTTCCATTGACATGCTTCAAATCCAAATCTTCCAAAAACAGAGTCTAAAGAGATAAGAGAATGAAATTCTCTCGTGTACCTGGAAATTTAAGCGATGTCTCTTTTGAGAAAGGCCTAAAGCTTGGAAAAATGGAATAGAGATGTCAACAAGTCTTTTAGCAGGAAGGTTGGCAGTTTTGCGGTTTTTATAAGGAGTGATCACATAGACGTTAAGATGGTAAATTTCAGCAGCAAGGTTAAGATTCAGATCATCAGTAAGTCCTGTTGTGAGAGTATTGAAGGTTCTTTTGATTTCTCTTTGAAGATTCTTGTCTTTTTCGATCTCATTGCAATTTACTTTGAGTTCGTATTCTGTAAAGGATTTGACTTCGAGAGTCTTGGACTTGGGATTACAAAGAATATTGATGTAAAGACTGTTTACAAGGAAGGTTATTTGGAGAGTATAGTGTGAAAAATTACTTGGGATTTAGATCATCAAGTATATTTGCAGGAAGTTTTGTTTGTTTATTTTCTATTTTTGAAGGTGAGAGATGAAGGGAAAAAGATGATTGGATACTCTCTTCGAGTGGACTTTTGAGGATACTATTCCAGATTGCGAGTGATTGAGGGTTAGCTGATGTTTTGTCAAGATCAATAGAAACTTTAATGGCAGAATTTCTGAGGAATTTTGTTTTAAGAAGATCGATTTGTTCAGAGGTAGTATTGATGAAATGATGCGTTGGGATAAAATGGTACCATGCAACAGCTACCCAAACCGCAAAGAGAATGTAATTGATAGCTGCAAGGTTCTTGATTCGGAATTTTGCCATAGAGGGTTGTGTGTCTTTTTGCAAAATAAAAATATTCTTTAATTTTTCTACGAAAATTCCCTCCCTTTTTTTATCATGTGAATTCGATTCTATTAGAAATCTTTGGGGAAACTTTGAGACTTTAAAGAAGGGAATGTGATTGGTTTCAGAAGGAGAGGGGTTTAGGGATGAAGGTTTTAGTGTGAGTGAATTGGAATTTGTGAAAAGAGGTAAATGAATTTGAAGAATTGGTTCCGAAAGACTTTAGAAATAGTCGAATTAATTACTTTGAAAATTTTAGAAACTCTTGAATCAAGTGATTATTCATATTCAAATTTCAATTAAAAACCCTTCTTTGAAGAAAATGAGACATTTTAATTAGGTTTGGAGGAGGAACAATAGTTAATGGCTTTTACTTTATGAATATTACATAATAGAATTCTTTTATTTATCTTTATAGGTTTCATATTCTTGATCTTCTAGATATCTAGTGTATTTCATTTTCTTGAGTTTGATATTGAGCCAAATGATTCCACCACTTGAAAGTACACTAATCAAGAAAATTACATCGAAAAGACGATATAATGCTCTGAAATCCAAATCTCCCAATAATGCCTCCATATTCTTTCTAATATAGAAAATTAGTTTTGATCAATAAGCCTCATTTACCTATGTTGAACTGGGAAGTTATTATACATCAAAAGGAAGGTTGATATAAAGTAGATTGCCAATATTTCTGAGAGGAAGTGGACGATGATTTCAGAGAAGAAGACCTCAGACAAGAATCTTCTAAAAACAAAGCGGAAAACCTCCAAGAAATTCTTGACGAACGACTTGACATTCAAGAAGATCAGGATACCTGGAAGGAATCGTTAGTGAGAGAATTCTCTTTGTTTTATACCTAAGAATAAGAAGGTGAAGTAACTGCTGATCATCTCATAGATTTCATCGCTGATTTCAATATTAAAGATCCTGATTGATATTTTGATGATATTTGTGATGGGATCTAGGCCTCTTCCTCTTCCAAAGGTAATATTCACCATTGTCTTTATGATGATAAGTTTGAGAATTTTGAGAAGATGATTACAGTGGCGATCTTATAAAGACAGTAGATGGAAAGGATTTTGGCAAAGAACCTTCGAGCTCTTCCAATGACAGATTGAGATTGCTTGTAGATTTTCATATCTTCTGCAAAATCACAATAATCTTTTGATATTAGGATGTTCTCTTAGAGTGGTAATTTCTACCGAGGAAAAGTTCATTATGGGCTTTTTTGAGCATTTTGACTTCAAGCTGGTTATCCTCAATCTGTTTGTCCAAGTTTTCATATTTATTCTCACTGCTGCCTGAAAACCAACTGAAAAACCCTCTAATTACGAGATGAGAAATAAAGTTTTCCTTTGAAAATACTTTTTATTTTCTTTAACACCTCCATTTTCACGCAGTTTCTGCTTGAGTTGAAGTGTTTTGATCTTCTTTTCACTGATGCTTTCCAATATCTGAATCATCTTTGCATCAAACATTGACTGATTTATCAGCAACACTATTGAAATAAATTGTCATTATTCCCTTCTTCTTAATGTACTTTTCTCATCATAGATGTTAAAGAAAGAGACTGGTAAGTTAATAGCACCGAAACCTGACAAGACCGCAATAAAGACCATCCCAATGCTTGCTATGAAATTGTTATTGAAACATTCGAAATTTGCTTCTAAGTCATACCAAGGACGTGAACTTGAGTTAATGGAAGGAAGATTTCAAAGAATCTAAACATATTGAATATTGCTCCCCAGTTTGTCAGGAATTGTGCTGTTCTTTCTGGTGAAGAGTGCTGCTTAAATTCATTCAGTAATGCTCTTGATATCAACCAAATATATGAAGTCCCGCAGAATACCGACAATGCTTTTTAAAAATGAGGATCTTTAAGGGCACAGAAAGGTTACCAATTTTTAAGGTGGGTCCAATTTTGAGTTTTTGGAGGAATTTGATCATTAATAAGGTTGGCAAGATGAAAAGAGAAGCATAAGTTAAGGCACAGAGAGTGACAAGCCATTTATAATAGCGGGTTCTAAAAGGTTAAATGGTAAGAGGCGAGTGTCGCCTTTTAAGGAACTCTAAGGATCCTATACCAAATATTTCAAAGAACACCATCTCCAATAATAGAAGGGAGAAGCTGAAGATGCTTGAGAATAAGAGTATAGGGAATTTGCTTTTGATTTCATGATCTTGAAAGAGATAGGTGCTGATCAGATAGAATCCAATCAAGAAAAAGAAGATAAATGTGGCGAAATATGTCGCCCAACCTGTTAATTCCATTTTATTAGTTTTGTTTAGCGCTTTTTATGAATTTATCAATGTAATAGAGATTTCAATATCAACTGTTAAGACTTGAGAATTATGATGATGATTAGAATCTATTTGGAATCTAAATGAAATAATTGGAAAATAGGTAGGATCTGACTCACCCAATTGGTAAATGGCCTATTTTCTGAGAAAAAGCCAACCTTCAATTACAAAGAAAAACTGTTAAAAAAAGGAAATCTAGGAGAAAAATTGATTTCTAATATGTTTCTTACTAGATTAAGAAATACTAACAATTCAAAGAATAGTTGATTTAAGTAAAATTTGAAATTATGAAAGAGTGAATAAACACGGGGAAAAGTTATTCTTTGATGCCAGATTCAGCACTATTTTCATAGCTTGAGTCTTCAGAATAAGTAGATCAAAAAGACTTTATGAATAGGTCGGTGCTAGATATAAAATAAAAGGAACTCATGACCAATTACTTATGAATAACAAGTAAAAGAAATTTTTTATTGGTAGTTCTTTTTGAAGATGCTGAGAGAAGCTTCTTTTATCTCATTAAACTCTTTTTCATCCAAAGACACTTGGGCAGCCAAAATCTCCTCAAAACTCTTTGTAGTGATCGTATTATATGTTTCCTCATCTCTACAGATAGCTAATCCTGCAACTTCCATCCAAGCGCATTTCATAGTTTCATTTTGATGAAGACTTTCATGTTGTCTTGGGATAATATAGATAGTCTGACCCAAATCTGCAAAGATAAGATTATGGGGAATTTCCTTTTCAAGCAAGTAATTTGTGATTGTTCCTGCGACAAAAGAAAGACTGGAATAGATATCTCCAAGCTCAGCCTTTTCTTCGTAAGGTTTCAGAACGAATCCGCGGATAGGATAATTGACTAATTCTTCAATGATAACTCCAACGGAATACTATTTGAAAGGAAAAATTATGCTAATATCCTGGGAAAGAAATTTACGATATTGATTTTTTCCTTGGGGTTTTGAAGACTAGTACGATGAATTTCTTTTCTTGGGACTTCTTCAATAGGGAATTTACCAGATTTGAAGAGGTCAGTGCCGTATAATAATTGGAAATGCAAATGATTCACACTTGCAAATGCTCCTAAACTATTATACCCAATTCTATTTGATAAAGGTTAAGCTCAAAATATCAAAGGGATTATTACTTGAGCTCTTTAGAATTGCTGATTTTAAAGACTTGAAGGAGGAGCATAATGATATCTTGGCCGATAGTTTGAGGTAATTCTTCTTGAGGGAAGAGAGGGAGAATGCAATGGTTGGGACAGATTGGTGAGACATTAACAATGACAGGATGATTTTCAGTTTCAGAGATTTCATGTTCTAATTGTTCTTCATCAAAGAGATGTTCTTCTTCCCACTTATCATTGGCTTCTTTGGTAATAACAGTTTCTTCATCAAGATTGACATAAAAGAGAATCTCAGGGGGTGTGCAATCATTAAAGTTGAATTTATTCTCATCAAAGTCTTCAAATATCTTGACTTTAGAATCAGTTGTAGCCTTGGATTCTTCAGCATTGTCATAGTTGACTTGGCTGTGTCTTTTGTTTTTGATTAAAGAAGCATTGAAGTAGGCTAGGTGACCAGTATCAAGAAGTTTCATACGAAGACCATCAAAACCGCTGCGGAAAATGTCTTTGGCTTCTTCAGATGCAAAAAGGGCATTCCATTTAGATTTAAGAAGTTGATTGAAATCTGATGTTGTCATTTTCTTTTGCAAATAAATAAACGTTTCTAATTCAAAACAAATGAATAAATTTAGTTGATTTGGGAATGTGTTATATGTATAGTCTGTAATTGATAGATAGATAGATAACATTTTGGTTTTTGTGAATTAAACTGAAAATTCAGTCAAAGGGAAAAACTTTTTGGTTTGAGAAAGTAAAAAATTTGTTAAAGATTTTTTTGAACAAGTGAAGAGTTTGGATAAAGAAAGGTCATATGTAAAAGGAAAGTGAAAGATTTTACTTGAAACACTGAAAATAATAGGAGTATATGTTTGAAATTTCAAAGAGTAAAAGAGAGACTGCTTAATATTCTAGAGGAGTGAATTTCAGTTTTTTAGTAATGCTACAGCTAGGAATATGCTTTTCAAATGATCCATTAAAACATGAAAATGTGAGATTTTTGCTATGAAAGAGGGGGAAAAAAAGGAATAAGAGTGTCATTAAATTGGGGATTTTAACAAAAAGAAATTCTTCGAACCAAAAACTAAAAACTCCTAACTTGTGAGTTTAGAGATCTCAAGAGCTCGAGAAGAAAAGAGTGTTTTCAGATGGAATAAAAAGTTGGTAAAACTTCGCAGAAATAAAATTTTTATTGTAAAGTGAGAGTTATTTTTATAACTCATACCATACTCGAAACTCGATGAAAAGGTCAAAAACCCTAAAAAGTCCACCAACCCTATCACATGCTAAATCTGCGGGTCCTGGCTGTAACCCTCTTTAACTCTCTTCCTTTCAACTAATCAACTCAATTAGTGAAAAAAGGTCAAGACCTATTTGACGACTTTGACGCATTTAATGTGGCAGAAAGTCAAGCTAACTTGGGAGGATCTCAATGCAACTTTTCAGGTCGAAGGAATTCAAGATTAGGGTCAACACATATCCTTCCACCAAAGCTTGAAGAGTTTGAAAAAGAAGTGAATATTGGCGAAAGAGTGAAGCATTTTAATTTCCGATATGATGCAGACGAGGATGACGGATTAGGTATTTGCTGAAGGGAAAGTCTTTTGTGATTAACTGAAGAATAGGTTCATCTCTAAGAAAAGGGAAACCAGGTTCATTATCACCAGAAAAAAAGCCAAATGAGAATAACAATAAAGGGAAAATTGACCCTAATGAAGGAATTGCAGATGGCGAAAATGTTGGAACATTGTTAAATGTAGTTGAAATCTTTAAAAGAATTCTAAAGAATTTCAATAGGTGGGTCCAATGGAAGTGAAAGAGGAGGAAACATTGCCACCAGAAAGGAGGAAATCATTGATGGATCGAGTGAATAATCTATCAGCGAGTATAATGGGGTTATCAGTCGGGAGCAGTAGACAGGTCAGGAGCAGCAATAATACTTCTTTGGAGGATTTCGATAGCACATTCGGAGAAAGAGAAATTGAGGATTTTGTAAGAGAGAAATATTAAAGGACTTCTGCTTATCAAAAATGATTAGAAAAATGGAGTGGATATGAGGTATAGAGATGATCCAAGATATGCAACTCTGAAGCTGATGATATTTCCAGATGATCCTTTTAGACAATTATGGGATATAATTATTGCTTTGTAAATAATAGGACTTTTGGGAATCATAACTGATTTGATTTGATTAGGAATCTAATCTATACAGCGACAATCGTGCCGTATGCTGTCAGTTTCATCACTGGGAATAGCAATGCTGCATTGACGGTAGTTGAGTATATTTCTGATAGCATTTGGGCAGCTGATCTAATTCTCACCTTCTTTTGTGCTTATGAAGATAAAAATGACAATCTTATCACTTCTCGTAAAGTAATCAATTAAAGGGTAAATCTTCCCTCATAAATGTTTAGAAAATCGCGATCAACTACTTATTGGGATGGTTTATTATTGATTTTGTCTCGATATTCCCCTTTGATGTGATCCTCAATCTCGATCAAGGAGTTAACAATCTCCTTCGTATAGCGAAACTGCCCAAGCTGACTCGTTTCTTACGTCTTGCAAGACTGGTTCGTATGTTGAGATTCTTGAAGCAAGGGAATAAACTGGCGAGATATTTCAATGATTGGCTTCGATTTAGACCAGGAATTGATCGTTTCATTATGATTAGTGCGTTCTTCTTTATCTTCTGCCATCTTGCTTGTTGTGCTTGGTACCTGCAGGCAACTTTGGGGAATAGTACTGCAGGCACTTGGATTGATGAACAGGACTTGGAAGGAAAAAGCAATCTTGAGGTAAGTTTCTGGGGGAATACTTTTTGAATGGACTTTGAATAGTGTTATATTTCATCGTTTTATTTTATTGTGGCAACAGTCGTGACAGTTGGATATGGTGATATTCATCCAAATAACACACAGGAGAGAATTGTAGCAGTTGGGTTGATGTTCTTGGGAGCCGTTTTCTATTCTTTTATTATTGGTTCTTTGTCGTCAGTGATTTTGAGCTCTGATTCAAAACAAAAGGTTTTGGATACAAAACTGAATACATTGATTCAAATTCAACAACAATACGGACTTGATAACGTCATGTTCAATAAAATCAAACGTGCTTTAAAATATGGTTATTCCAGGCATGATCAAGATAATCTGCAATTTTTGAATGAATTGCCACTCCAATTGCGAACCAAGCTGTCAGTGGTCATGCATAAAGATTTGTTGAAGAATATTCAGTTCTTCAAGAATCGAACAGATAAATTTTTGGCCATTATTGGGCCAATGCTAAAGTCACTAAAAATTGGTATAAATGAATATATCTTTACTGAAGGCGAACACGCGAACGAAAGTATCCAATTTATTTGCTTTGAGATTGCTAATTTCCTACCTAGTGTATTTTATTAAGTCAGGGACAATACAGATGGTATTGAAAGAATACAACAATTTTCCTTTTATGTACGTTGAACAAGGATATTTCTTTGGTGAGATTGATTTGTTATTTGGAGAAACGAGGAAATACACATTCCAAGCAAAGACAGAATGTGAATTATTAGCACTGAACAAGAAGAATTTCACCCAGTTATTCTTTCAAGATTTCAGAGATGTTGGAGCTGAGATATATAATAACGCATTAAAGAGAAGAATAAGAGCTCAAAAGACGCATAAAGAAGCTTTAACACAATGTCAAAGCGATGAAGCGAAAGAGAAAGAAAGGAAGAAATCGAAGCTGCTTGCGAAATTATCAAGCATTTCAGATCCCAAAATGAGTCGCGGAGCTTCTGGTCAACGGTCCCCTCATTCGAAATCTCCTAATGTGGGATTCCATGCAAATGTTGAGCATTTAATGGATGAGATTGAAGCAAAAGAATCTGAGAAAAATATTGGAACTTTGTTGTCAGAAAGAGTTGAAGATGCTCAATCAAATCAAGAAACGCAACAGCCACCAGAAAGTACCGAGAATGTGATACAAGACGAGCAGCCAGAAGAAAAGGGATGGAAGAAGAAAGGGTTAAAGATTGATACTGACCTGATTGAAGCAGAAACGAGTAATTCTGGTCAACCAAATTCAGGACAAGTCTCTGTAAAATCTTCAAAAAGAAAGTCTCCTTTGAAAAAATGGAATTTATTAAAATCGAATTTCGAACATCATGTAAGAAGAAGAAATTTCTTTTGATTTGAAGAATCTAATTATGATTGTTCTAGGGACATAATCTTATGGAAATGGGGCATTTGGATCCTTCCTTGTTAACCCCTGGCGGAGGGATTTCAGGGCTCTTACGCCCAAATACTCCTTCGCCTCGATCAACTGGCGTCACAACCGAACAAGTAATGAAAAAGTTAATGTGGATGAAATTAATATAAATTTAGCTACAATTTCTTCAACAAAGAGTTGACTCATTGGAAAAGAATATTGAGAAAATTTTGGAATTATATCAATCTGTAGCCCCTCAGGATGATGAACAGCATCAGGAAGCATGAGAATTAATACCTAAATTTTTCCTTGTAATTTATATTAATTGTGTATTTGAATTTTTTTATGAAAAAATTTGAATTTTTAAATCAATGTAAAGAGAAAGAGAGCAATTTCTTTTGAACAAGAAAAAAACTAAAGTATGTGAATAGTTATAGACGACGACGTTAATCATACAGGATAACTAACAAAATTAAATTTAAGAGGGTTGTTACATAATAAAATCCATAATTATATAAAAGAAAAATATTTTCATAACGAACGAAATAAATATTTGAATCCTTTTTGTGAAAAAAAAATTTAACAACGACAACAACAACCTTCAAACAATTACACATCAAAAAATCTTCAAGAGAGAAATTTCACTCTCCAATCTGAGGAGGGAGAAAAAAATTACACAGGCCATTGGTTTGATTTTCCTTCTTAATATTTGGCCTTTGATTTCAAAGCCATACTGCTATTGCTGAGCATTGGATTGTATACTTGTGAAGGAGATGAGCTTCTTTGTCTATATTTTGCCAACAGGTCTTGTGTTGATCCTGAATCTTTCTTTATATGCTTATTGCCTATTGAGAAGGGTAAATTAATAAAATTTTATTGAATGAATGTTATACTCTTTGTGGGGACAGATAATCTTTGTTGATCAGTTAAGCTAGCAGAATTAGGTCCTGAAGCAGTCGAAGGAGTTCCAACACGTCTTAATCCTGCTTGTGGAGTCACTGATCTATCACTTTGAAAATATTAATTTCAATCAAAAACATTCGAATTTACGGAGTAGCACTATGAGGTCTATCGATTTTTTCATAATTGATTCTGACAGGATTAGCTTTAGACTGAGTCATATAATTGTTATATTTGGAAGTGAGGTTGGTAGTGGAAGGAGGATCAACAGTATATAGAAGCTTTGGCTTTGTGAGGCTTGAAGCAAGACCAGATGAAGAATTGTAATTTTTATCATTATTTTGTCCTGAATTTGTTCTTTGTGGTCTTGACAAAGTCTGAGCTTTCTGTGATAATGTCAAATTGTATGTCACGGGAGTAGCTTTAGTGGAGATAGGAGTCTTCTTTTCATTGGTATTGGGGTTATAATTGGTGGTGTAGCCAGAAGGAGTAACAGTGTTCAAATGGCTGAAAGAAGTTGAGAATAAGCTGTTGAGATATGATGAATATGGAAGGCTGGAATCTCCTGGGTTCTTTGAGTTACTGATATTGCTATGGCAGGATGAGGTCGAGGGAAGTTAGAAAGAGGGAGATTACCTTTTGGAAGCAGCTTTACGTAAGGGAGATTCAGGGATCTTCTTGGCTTCTTCTCCTTTAGAAATGGTTGAGAGAATGATTACGAAGAATGTTATACTTTTGCGGGGAGGTGGAGTTTCCCTATTTTTAAGAAGGACTTGATAATTGACTTTAAGATCAGTTGGTTTAGAAATTTCCTATGGATGAGATTAGATATTCAGTTCTCTCAAAATCAGTGTTTACTTTGACATTTTTAGGTTTAAGATCGGTGGCGGAAGATTTGCTATTGGGAGTTTTGCTGGTGATAGAATTCATGTCAGGTCGATTCAAAGATGAAGAAGAGGATAATTGAGATTTATATTCCTTTGAAAGCTTCTTTTCAATAGCAGATTTGAGCTGATTAGTCGAAAGGGTACCTTTTGTGAAGAGTTAATGGAATAAAATCAAGATTGAGGTACTTTTTTCGGGAGCAGCTTGTACGTTAGAATATGATGAATCAGAATACATGAGTTTATTAGATTCATAGACGTTGTCATTTTTATTAGATTCTTCAGGAGGATTATATTTAGCTTGAGATGAAGCAGGCCTAGTGATTTGAGAAGGAGGCATAGCTTGCCTAGGTTTTTGTTCTTTTTCAATGGCAAGATTAGAAGAGAACCCAGCAGAATTGCTAGATTGGGCATTGAGATTAGCATTATTCACAGGTGCTAAATAATTATTAACAGTAAGGTGGATAATGTTCCCATTGATATTGGCGACTTTGCCATTGGGTGATTTATCATTATGGAGATTTTTGGTAGAAGCAGAAGCCATTTTAGTGTTTTCATCTCTTTCGAAATAGGTGGCAGAACTACTTCTCATCATGCTTGAAGTGGATTTAGAGCTCTTGAGTTCTGAATACTTCTCTTCATTTTTGCCTCCAGCAAGCCCAGATTTTTCATTAGCACTGACATCATTTCTTCCTTCAGCGAAATTCTTTACACTCTTATGCATTCTGAGTCCAGCACCTTTATTAGCAGGAGTACTTTCTTCTTCCATAGTTTTTGATCGATTAAGCTTGAACACCTTATTAGAACCCTAAAGAATCAATATTAATACACGCAGCCTTAAAATGAAAAAGCTACCTTCAAGATGGACTTGACACTGTAGGATAATGACTTGGATAAGCGATTAGCAGCGCTGTTTTCCTTGGTAAAATAGGAAGCTAAGGCTCCTTTACTGGTTGGTCTCTCATCACCCCAGTTTAACTTTCTAGGTCTATTGTCAGGACCTAAGGATTGAGATAAGAAAAGATTTGATCGGAAATGAATCCTACCAAGTTGGGGATTGACGAGGGCTTCATCAAAGGGAGCGCTTCTGGCATTAAGGAAGGTGTTTCTGAGGAGTAATTCTTCACCATCATTCTCTTGACCAACCTCGAACCAATTGACTGTTACATGACCTTCAACTTGTTGGAACAATCTAGACTCTAAATTCAGGAGCTGATGGTAGAAGCTTGTTCTGATCTCCAAATCTGATCTTCTTGAAGTGAGGAACTCGAGGGTTTTGTAGAGACTCCAACGATATCTAATGAAGATATAAAAAAAATTTTCTGAACAAGAAACCTCTTCATAAAGTAAGCTGTCAGGACGCAGCAAGATCTGCTTTGGCCCTTTAAGGAATGGACCAACACTCCTTCTCCTAATTTGACGGCATCTTCGATAAAAGCAAAGATCTCATTCACAACTTCTCCTTTGTTATCAAAGACGATCTTTAAGGATAAGATGAGAGAGAAAATATACAAATACCTGGTTCTCAGAGTCCATCCAGTCGTAAGTGAGGTAAGCAACTCCGACAGTCTCCCAGTAGTTAGGGATTTGTTTGCCAGCACAATTGATAATATGAGTAACTTTGTTCGTAACGACAAACTCGAAATCCTAAAGACGAATGAGTCGGAAGGTTAAGAAGAGAGAGAACTTGAGCAGCATATTCATCTCCAATAAAGAGTCCGTCCTTGATTTTAATCGCACCTACAAAATCGTCTTCCATAATCCTGTTGGCTTATTATGTCGAAGTTTTAAAGTAAAATTTCTCTCTTAAAAATTTAATTCGCAGTAAAAGTTAGAGAACTCGTTACAAGTTTTGCAACTAACTCTTGAAAATACTATAAATCGGAAATGAAATTTTTTTCTTCGCCTCCTGGAAAATAATCCTTCTGATTGAAATTCATAGAGAGATGTCTCTCGCTTCCTCAGAAACTTCGACGTGAGAATTGACATTCTTTTTTTTTTATGTGATTTATCGAGGGAGAATCAGCTCTTTTGAATAGATTTTGTTGAAACAAAGACACCATGAGGGAAGAGTGCTTGAAAGATGGTCTTTGGAGTCTTTGTCGAGAATGAAAAAGATAAATATTTAGAAGATACATTCAGGCAGAAAAATTCCACATAAAGTATCTCTTGAATTGATATGCTCTGTTTTGAAAAAGACGAGTGAAGGCTAATTCACCAGCAAAGGAAAATTATAGAGTATTCTATTTTTGAAATAAAGTTTTGAGTTACAAAAAGAAACCCTTTCAGAATTTAGTTCAAGTATTTTCTGAAAACTTCAGGAAGGGGATGAGTAAGTACAAACTCAAGAAAGTACTTCCTGGTAATTCAATTTGATTCTTCTTCTGGCATAATTTAAATTTTCCAAGACAAACAGCCTCCTCTTTCTATAATATAACGAAAACGAAATTTTGGGATTTTTGTTGATATGCACATTGATCAAACAAAGAATGACTCTCAGTTCGACCTTTGAGAAATAAGATTCAGAGTGGGGGCGTTGCTTGATGTCCAATATCGCTGGAAAAATGTTAACTATATCAGGGATTGTCTGATAAAAAGGCCAGGTAAAAAGAGAAGAATGAAGTCAAAGAGTGGCAATATTGGAAAATTTAGTACAGAAAAAATCTTTTTGATTTCCGTTAATTCGATATCTTGATATTAAAAATTTTTTCAATCAAAATTTCTTTTATGAAATCAGCCGTTAGAGTGTTTCGAATCTAATTTAATCAAAGAAAATTCCCCTTCATTTCTCCCCTTTGCTGATTCTCATTCCCTTGGTCATTTCTTTGTCTTCTCGAGTCTTTTTTCAATTCTGCTCCCACTCGCTTGAAACAAAAATGACTTTATTTTCTTTGAGAAAATTTTTTGAATTCTACTTATCAACAATTATACAATAGACAGTTTACATATAAATAAACACATATGATTTGTTTTCCTAAACATGATTAATCGATATTAAAGGTATAGAGTTTCATGAATAGAGAAGGATAAGCTTCAAATAACAGGACTTTAATAAAGAACTTGAGTTTTTCCCAGGCCCTTTTCAGAGGATTAGGATAAAGATTCTGATAAGCAAGCTGGGTATATTTCATTAATCTATATCTTGTTGTTCCTCCCAGAACTCCATTATGAATAGCAACCAGATTCGTAGCTCTGATAATGAATAACATATCAGAGGGAAGAGCGTTCATCAATTGGTTGATTTTTTCGAAATTGACGAGATCTTTTTTTCGAATTTCTTCCCTTTCTTCCTTTGTCATTGTTTCGCCAATTTTCTTCATACTTCCCAATGTTCTAAACATCAAGATAATTGGCAGATATCTATACGGGAGAATTAGGCTTGTCTTGATTAAAGAGATTACTTGTAAAATTCACCTATTCCCAATTGGTTACTCACTTCTCTGGTTGTGTCATAATCAAAAGAGACCAAAGACTTCCATAGAGCTGAAAACTTCATTCTAAAATCTGTTGTCAGCTCTCTATAAAATCCATGGTCCAATAAAATCAATTGAGGTCGAGCCTATAAAAGGATATGAGAAGAGAAAGGGATTGTCTAGTTTATACGGGGTTTTTGAGATCATTTCGAATGAGGATATTGCCAGGATGTGCATCACAATGAATATGCCCATGTTCAAAGATCATTTCTGAAAATGTATCAACAAGAAGATTTGCACACTCAACAGTATTCAAGCCCAATTTTCTTATTCCTTCTGCATCATTAATCTTTGTTGAAAGTTAGGTGAGTCCAAAGCAAAACTCTTACTTTAGCTCCATAGACAAATTCTTGTGTGATGACACGTTCAGTACAGAAATCAAAAAAGTTCTTGGGGACATATACTCTTGGATCGGGTGCAAAGAGTTTTCTGGTGACTTCTGCATTTTTGACTTCTGTTCTAAAATCCAACTCCTATTGGAGAATCAGACACAAAACCAATAAAAGAGCTTCTTCACTTGTTTAAGAGCACAACTAAAGACATCGAAATTCTTTTCAAGATCAATATTCTCATATTGATTCCATTTGAGGACTTGATTTAAGAATTTAGAGATATACTGAATAACCAAAAGATCATAAGTAGTTTGCACTTTCAAGAAAGGGAATTGGAGTTTGACAGCGACTTCAGGTCCATTCTATTACGCTCAATTAATTATTTGGTCCACATTACTTTTAATTTGGCCTTATGAACTTGAGCCAAAGTAGCTGCAGCAATCGGTATCTTTTCGAAACTCTCATAAACATTTTCAAGTTTTCCAATATCAGAATCGACAACTATTCTAATTTCTTCAAAAGGGATATAAGGTCCGCTATCTTGCAAGACTTTAAGAACTTCAGTGAATTCTTTTGGCATCACTCTTTCTAAATTTCCCAAATACTGTCCTGCTTTCAAATAAATTCCTCTGTTGATATTACTCAGCCATAAGATCTTCTGTGCAGATCTACTATGGATCTAAACCAGCATTAATTTTATTCCCATAATATTGGTACCTCAGATCTGATTTTATGATAGTCTTCAGAGTTATACTCGTAGCCTTGTAAGGTATAATAATAGTCCCAAATGCAAGAACTAACTTTGATTATCATATGAGAATAGTCAGGGAAGAATCTCTACGAGCATAAGTAGCACGAAAAGTATTTGCAATACTGTGCGTTATCCCATAAAAGTCACTTTTGGTTTGATCATCAGCAACGAAGTTGATATACGTACCGCTATGATGGTGATGAGGATCAGAGTGGTCTGAGAAGGGAATTTACCCGACGACGGTTGTGGCTAGTGAGGCTTTTAAGAGCTTTCTAAACATGCTGTAAAGTAAAGAATTCTATTTTTGATTTGGATTTTTGGACTCAGGGTATAAATAAATATTTAGCAAATTTCACGGAAGATTGAAGCAATTTCTGGAACACTCAAACTTTAGATCAAATATATTACTTTATATTTTATTATTGTTCGAATGGAGAAGGGAGTTTCTGAACTGATTGAAGGTTCCTTGCAAACATTCGAAGAAACAAGTTCAAGAAAAGCTATGAAAAAAAAAGTACCAGAAAATCATGCTGATCTTTTTATGAAGTCAGAAAATTTATCCAACACTGTAGAGGAAGTCAAAAGTTAAACGGGAAAAGTTTCTCATGAGGCTATCTATATCTTATTTGAGATGAAGGACAAAAATAATTTCCACTTTTTTTCACAAATAAATCAAAAGGATTTTCTTCTTGTCTAAAATCCTAATATTTCTTTCTTATGATTTTTGTCATTCGCCATGGTGAACGTGCAGACCAAATAGACAACCGAGTCGAATCCGACATTGAACTGATCCACGATCCTCCAATAACCAAACTTGGTCACTTGCAATCTTATTCTGCGGGAATCAAAATCCAATCTCTTGTACAAGAAGGCTATAAAAACGGATTACTTTCCACTCCAAACCCTCAGTATGTATTTGTCTCTTCTCCTTTTATCAGATGTCTTCAGACAGCTTATCACATGATAAAATCTCTTGATCCAAAGGATATTTACAAAGAGACAATTTTCTATGAAGAAGGAATTGGAGAATTAATGGCAGAAAGCTTATTTACAAGTCATATCCTTGATAAATTGTATATCAGGCACAAAACAGAAGAGGAAGTGAAGAAATTGATTCCATATAAGATACAAGAAGGGTTTGTAAAATCTGATGAACATGTAATAAGGCCAGGGTACCCAGAGAATGTGGGAAGTGGATATGAAAGATTTGATTTGTGTTATAAGGAGATAATGAGTTATTTTATGCGAGAATTGAATCAGGATAATGATAAGGTTTTGGTTCTAGTTACGCATGCTTTTGGAATATCTGCTGTTGCTCAGATTCATGAGCTGATTTTTTTCACAGATAAAGGGACCGATTATACAACTTTTCATCAAATTTTCTATGATGAAAAAGCTCGAGGTAAAGGCAGATTTCTGTTAAAACTGTATAGCAAACATATACTTGA
>Ga0182738_1003092_pt1 | contig 19260 bp, 19 predicted proteins | sample eDN5th30CBELigMG_FD_128876 | JGI IMG/M metagenome (GOLD analysis project Ga0182738, IMG submission 128876) | Enriched Miracle-Growth compost microbial communities from Emeryville, California, USA - eDNA 5th pass 30_C BE-Lig MG (version 2)... ... | reverse complement strand
GCTTGTATTCGAAATTACCGGACAGATTAATTTGGGCCGTTGGAATCTGTCTGTACCTAAACGCCCATGTATATGAACTATGACCTCACATGTAAGGTTTTACGTTGTACGGTTTTGTCCTTAGTTTCATTTTTCAGAAAGGTTTTTTTTTCTTTTAGACAAAATTTTATTTTCCGAAAAATTTTCTTCCAAACAAAATACTTTTTTCCTTTAAAAAAACCAGCTCATTGAAGACGAAGAGCTTGTTTTTATGAAATGGATTAATTTCAAACTTTAAATTTTTAAGAATTTAACATGAAAAAAAATGGAAGCTGATATCCTCCATTTTTTCTTGAGAGAGGAATTTAAAAAAATACATTTGAGGCAAAAATGAAATTGATCGAAATTTCTGCTGCTTTCCCCCAAAAACTCATTCAGAAATTGAGAGAGGATTTCGCTGTATGAAGAGGATCAACACTGATTTAAGGAATAAGTTGAGTGTTTGGAGGGTCCAAGGTTGAATGATGATGCCTCTGAATGGGAAAGAGACCAAATCGTGGAGGCCACATGAAAGTTATAACCACTGGAAACACCTGATAAGTTACATAGCTTGAATAAAAATTGATTTTCAACCTGAATATGCTTGGTTCCTACTCTGAAAGATAAAAGTCAATTTATAAAGATTTTATGAGAGAACAGTTTTGATTTGGCAGTTAAAAAATTTTGTTTGTTTTTTTGTTTTGGGAAAAAGGCCTCTCTGAAATCTTGATTCAAAGTGTCAAAAAGTTTTAGTCAAAATTTCATAAAAATTTGAGCCAAAGACAATATTTGGCAAAGCCAAAGGAACTTTGAGATTTTGGAAAATCACCCCCTTTCTCAGCTTTAAAAACCAAAAAATTTATGGCTTTGAGATTTTTGAACTCAAAAGAATGGACCAAGGATTAAGGCGGGAGTTTTCAGCTTTTAATTCGGTTTTTATGAATTCAATTCAATGAGGATTCCAGAATTGTTTTGAAACTATGAAATGAATTTTTGATTTGAGGAAAGTTCTGGAAAAGAAAACAGGAAAAATTTTTTAATTGAATTTCTTTGGATACCCATACTGAGAAAGAATTGTTCTCCAAATTAGATTTTTCCTTCAGAACTGAATTCTGCTAAAAATCTGTTTTGAAGCAAATGACCAGATTTGACTCAAAGCTCAATGACATGGTGATTTCAATCCTTGTTTCAAGAAAAAGTCAGTTTACTTGGCTTGCCCACTGATTTATTGCGAAAATTATCGGGATATTTTTTCCATCATACAAAAGTTATCATGAGATAGACCTGCAAATCTGTTTTCTTATAATTTGACCAAGAAAGACTCAAACAGTTTTTCCTCTCTTTATGAAAATGACATGACGTTATCACGAAGATAACTTGAAATATCGTTCTTCTTTTATCAAAAAGAGCTCAAGAGAAACTAACTCAGTCCAACTCAATCCAAATCAATAAAAGTTTCTCCGATCTCTAAGCAAATAAATTTAAATTTGGTAAAAATCAATTCATACAAGATCAGGTTAGACTCGGTCGTAATAGGGTTTTAGCTATATATACAGACAAGTGAAGAGATTAAGAGAGAGTTTGAAGTTTTTACATATTAATTATAAAAAATAAATTTGATCAGAGGGATGGATTTTATCTCAAAGTGCAATGGCGGATATGAGGATCTCTGGAAGGCCATAATCAGACCTGCTCGAGAAGAATACGAAGATAAGCACCTTGGTAACTTATTCTGAGACTTTTTAACTCAAATCCATCTCTCCATAGGACCTTCAGAATTTCATATTAAGGGAAACCTCTATCGAAGAACAGATTTAGAGCTCAAGAACAAAAAAGGTCTCATCCTCCGATGTTCCCATTTTGAGCCTGCCCAAAGAGTTTGCGAACAACTGCCCTGCGTTATTTATTTACACGGAAACTGCTCTTCAAGACTGGAATCTCTTTATACCCTTGAAATATTGCTCCCAGCTAATATTACAGTTTTTTGCTTTGACTTTGCTGGGTCTGGAATGTCTGAGGGAGACTTTATTTCGTTGGGGTGGTTTGAGCGCGAAGATATTGAGGTCGCCGTCAACCATCTGAGATCATCAGGCAGAACAAGCACTCTTGGACTATGGGGCAGGAGTATGGGAGCGGTTGCATCCCTTATGTACGTTGACAGGGATCCCTGCATTGCTGGCATGGTTGTCGACAGTCCATACTCAAACTTAAGAGTCTTGTCGGACGAGCTTGTGCGAAATCATACCAAGGTCCCAAGTTTCATTTTAAGTGCTGTGTCTGCGATCATAAGAAAAACCATTAAAAATAAGGCAGGCTTTGATATTGATAATTTGGTGCCCTTGAACTACATGGCATCCAGTTTTGTGCCTTCCTTTTTTGTGGCTGGAAAGGACGACAAGTTTGTGAATCCCAAGCACACTCAAGAGCTTTACGACAAGTACACAGGCGACAAAAACATCGTTCTTGTCACCGGAGATCACAATTCTGCGCGACCTCAGTTCTTGTTGGACTCTATTGCAATTTTCTTTTACAACACGCTAATGGTCGACCAGTTGCCTCAGCAAGGAAAGATTGATTTTGACATCAGTGTCAGATGGAAGGTTGACGAATCTAGAAAAGAAGAAAGAAAAAACGTTGAATCTGAAATGGACTTTTCAATGCTTCGATCCAAGAAAATTGGAAATGATTATGATATTCAAAAGGTCTTAGGCGACGCATCTGAAGAAGAGCTGAATCAATCATTATTGAAGTCTATTCAAATCCGAGAAAGCCAAAAGAAAAGCAAAGCACTGAAGAAAGAAGAACAGTCAATTCTAGACCCTACCGAAACTCTGATCTTGAGAAAGCCATCATCTGATGAAGAGCATTATGAGCTGAAGCATCAAGTTATCGCCGAAGAGCTTGCGCAATATGAGGAACAGGATGATGAATGGGGCAGCAAAATCATCAAGAAAGGCGAAGGCAGTCTTGTTAAATCCTCAACAAAAAGAAAGTTTAATGAGGAAGGCTTTGAAATCATCGAGGAAATTTAGTTCGGGCGTATTAGGCAGTACTTGATAAAACATTAGGAAAAAACTTGCTGTATCTAAATTTATATAATAATAATAAAACAAAGCTCAGCTTTTCAATTTTGACTGTAATGAATGATTGATTGATTGCATGCAAGAAAAAATAAAGGACCTTTTCCTCAAGAATATTTTTTTCGAAATCTTTCTGAAGATTTTTCCAGCCTGAGAAATTGATTTCAGATCGTTTGAAATCACTTTTTTTTCTTTGAATCCATACATTTTGCATACCTGGAATCTGGTGTTATTCTTTCGCTCAAAATGATAACATCAAATTGCAATTTTTTTAGACTTCTCAACACTCATTGATCGATTCCGATTGAAGAACGAACAGTCCAGGGCTTCCCAAAGTGCCTATTTTACCCGACTTTGTCGGATTTTTTGGCAAACTCACCCGACAGATTTGTCAAATTTTCTCCTTTTTCCCCAATTTTTTTTTTTGGATCTTGGCCAATTCAAGAAAAAAAAAATGAAATCTTTCAAATCTTATCGAATTCATTTTTTTTTTTTCAAAACAACTTTCATGAATGAGAGACAATGAATCGTTAAGGAAAATAATATTCGAAACTGTCTTCAGAAGTTCTTTATTAGACTTCCTCTTCTTGCATTCAGTGAGTAATCCCTAGAACAATACATAAGATTATTTATTATTGAGGAAGAATCAGCTGATATATTTGAATATTCAGAAGTTTTTGAGCATTGGGGCTCAGTTCGAAATCGATATTTTATAAAGAATCTTTTTGAACATTTGTTATATTCAAATCAACTCTTCATCATGTATGAAAATGAAAGCCTTTAAATTTTGATCGCTTTCTAGGCTTCTCCAAGAAAAAAGTTTTGTCAGGTTTTTGGAAGGACACCCGACAAAGTCTGTCCTCTCTCCCAGATTTTCCCTCAATTTTTAAACTTGACCCTTGACAATTTTTCGTTTTTTGAAGATGGAGGAAAATGAAAAGGGAAAAATCAACATTTTTAAGAGATTTAGATATTTACTTTTTGGATCTAATTTCTATTCAAAAATATGTCTCTCTTGAAACACTTTAATTGAACGTCCAAATGAGGTCTCTTTCAAAAGAAAGGACGGTGGGAATTAAAATAGAGAAATTTCATGGAAAATTGTTATCATAAACCAGGGATTAAGATGAATTTCACTCCCAAAAAATTTGTTTTCAAAAAAGGATTCAAATGATTTTTTTCGGTCCAAGAATTATTGTTTTTGGCAACAAAAAAGAATGAATTAGGAGATGAACAAGATTTCTCTATAGTTCTCGCTTATTCTCTCTAAAACTTTCAAAAGTCCATTTTTGAGAATTTTTTTCATCATTTGGTTTCCTGATAATTCAAGGAGGAAACACAAAAATTTGCAGCCCTTGCAAGAGACTTCATTGTTTAGGTTCAATCGATAATAGAATTTGGATGAAAGCTCTGAATTTTCCATCATCTTGGCTAATTTCCTGGGTCTCAAGGCAAAACTTCATGGAAAAAATTTGCTCAATTTTTATCATTTTTGAAGGCTCGAAAAAGTTCATTTTGCGATGGGATTGCGAGAGTTTCCAATCGGCTATACTGAAATTTGATTGAAGCAGAGAAATCTCCTAAAGGTCATTCTGTCTGAAACAAATCAAATGAAAAATATAGGTCTCTCTCATCATCATTTTGAAAGCTTTTCCCCTCCAAGAACATCGGTCGCTCAAGATTGAAATCCTGAAAAAAATCACTTTTCCTAGGTTCTTTCGCTTGCCTATCAATTCAGAGCTCCAATATTATTTTCCTCAAAAAGGCGAAAAATGGAAAAATCTCTTTTAAAATTTTATTGATTTATTGCTCGTCATGGAAAACAATATGTTTGCAACCCCAACAGAAACAACAAAGCAACAGAAAAATAGAAGTAAAAAATTTTTCATTCCCTCAATATTTCTCATTGATTATGAAAAGTTATAGCATGTATCGATATGGACGCTTTTTATGCCAAAGCTGAAGCACTGAGATTTGGATTTGATGATCGAGTTCCAATTGTAGTTATCCACGGAAGAAGCTGCATTTCAGTCAGTTACGAAGCGAGAAAATACGGAATTACAAGATACGGCCCTACCATTTTAACCCAAGTCAACGAGATCAAGAGAAAATGCCCACATGTGGTGCTCATCCATGTAGACACCATAAAACCAGGAGAACCATACGTCGACCCATACAAGAGAGATTTGAAAGATAAACTTGTTATTCGCACTCGGGACGACGAGAAGGTGAATTTGGATTACTTTCGAATGGAAGCAGAAAAGATCATGTCTACCTTTAAAAAATATTGTTCCTGTGTGGAGAAAGCCTCAATTGACGAAAGTTTTCTCGACTTGACCCAAGAAGTCAATCAGATATATGATAAAGGAGAGTATAATAACCAAGATTGGAAAGCGAAATTCGCAGGAGGAGAGGCTTTTCTTCCAGAATCGAAACAAGAGATCTTGCTCATGATTGGATCCCAGTTGACTGACAAGATAAGAAGGGAAATTGAAGAGACACTAAAGTACACGTGCAGTGCGGGAATATCGTACAATAAGATGCTGGCAAAAGCCGCCTCAAGCATAAATAAACCGAATGATCAAACAGTGATTCCCGAAAGATATACACAAGAAGCTTTGAAACCTCTTGAAATATCTCAATTACGAAATTTTGGAGGAAAAATTGCAGAAGTTTTTAATCAAACCCATTACAAAACTCTAGGAGACCTCCAAAAACTACGCATTGAGGATTTGCAAGGAATTCTTCTTGACAACAATTCTGCCAAATGGGTATATTTCAGATGCAGAGGATTCGATGATGAGGCAGTGGGAGAGAAAGACTTTTCAAACAAGTCCCTCATGAGTCGGAAATCCTTTGTAAACCATGTGACCAATATGCATGATCTCAAAGCTATTTTTGAAGTGATGCTTTTAGATCTCGCTACGAGGATATCAAGAGTCTGTAAAGAAAGTGAGATTATTCCGAGAACTCTCCAAGTTCACTATTGGGATACCAGAACAAATGAGAGAAGAACAAAATCCAAACCCATTAATCTAAAAGTTCAAGATGAAGATACGTTGCTGCAGCTCTTAAAGCTGAAAACTCATGAACTTTTGGATCAAATTTCGAATATTGTCTTTCCTTGCGGTTCAATTGAAGTTTCCGTCAGAAACTTTGAGAAAAATGACCTGAAAAATTACACTTTTGATTTGTTATCTTTTGCCCAGAAAAAGTTAAAAGCATCTTCAATGGAGAAAGATGATGACGAAACAATACAAGAAAATAAGAATTTTGAAGACGATGTTCCAGTCAATCCAGAGCCAATTCTTGGACGAGAGGAGAAAATGAAATGTGAAAGATGTGAAGCCTTAATTTCCAGGAGTGATTTGGTCGGTCATAATGATTTCCACACAGCTCAAGATCTTGATAGAGAGCTGAATCCCAACAAAAGAAAATACAAAAAGGTGAATGAGAATGGTGGAATCGCTGGAGAAAAGATAAATTTCGACTTGACAAAAGAAATAACCAAAACGGTCGTCAAGACTCACAATTCTTCCTCAAAAATCACCAGCTTCAAAGGAACTACTGTTCAAATGAAGAGTTTGGAAAGCTTTTTCCAGAAAAAGTCGAACAGTTAGTTGACTTGTGAATTTTATTGGATGTCATCTATCATTTTCTCTTTAAAACTAGTTGTAGTATTATTAAACCCGACTAAATTCATAAAATGAGAAATTTTTTTTGTAAACATAATTTTTCTTTAAAATTATTGGCGGTTCATTTTATGAAGCTAACCGACACTCTCCCAGAAGCTGTTTTAGAAATTCCAAACTGAAAATGATAAAATAATCTCGAAAAGTCAAAAATATAAAGCTATTCTTGTGATTGATTGAATTTTACCAAAACAAAACCCATTTCAACGACTATTGTAGTTTTCGGTTTCCTTTGAAAAACGAGAATGTGCTTTGGTCAAAGGTTGAATCGCCTTTCAATCTTTTCAAAATCGCTTCTTTACCAAAAATTATGCAAGATTTCTTTTCATCTGCAATCTTCACATGAATATTTTCAACGGCAGATCACTTAATAAAAGGAAAGTCTGAAGGAGGATCAATCCACCAAATTTTCGATAAGATTTTCTCCTTACAATGAGCTAATCTCTTGTGAAAGTAATTCATTGTATTTCGAAATGTTCAAATTGAGACTTTTGATGAATTAAGGAAAAAGCTCCAAAGAAAAATGAAAAAAGAATGTGAAATATTCGAGAACCCAATAAATTTTTGAATTTGAGGAAAGTTCATTCGTAAACCTGATTCATCGAGGAATCTATATAACTAATGACTGACTGTGTACGTAAAAAAGTTATCACTGAATTGAGGTGGAATACTTGAGAGTGAAAGTTTATTTATGAATCCAATCGGGAAATTATTCTCACTTGGATGGTCGAACATAGACCTTAAGTAATGATGGAAGTTTCTTAAGCTCTTGCTTCAAGGCGTGTCCTTCATCGACTGTGATCCCTCGGCAACTATTGGACGAATAATTCAAATACGCTGTAGTTAGATTCACTTACGAGTCGAATGCAAGGCCGATACGTTGTAAGGTAGTGAGTGCCTGAAGACCTTCTTTCAAATGATTCAATCCGTCGTTTGTGATTTGGTTGCAGACGCTGAAATCTAGAGTGACATTTTGCAAGGAAGTAAGCGCTTGGAGGCCTTCTTTAAAATTCCTCATTCCATCATTTGTGAGCCCACAACTATTCAATTCATTATTCTTCAAAGCTGTCTCATTTTAATTACGAGATAAAGTAGAAAGAGAGAGACTTTAAGGATGTTAGTGTCTGGAGGGCATCCTTCATAGAATTCAGTCCAATATCTGTTACTTCACAGCTATTCATTCAATCGATGCAATCAGATTCATATATTACTAGGCCAAGAGAAGATAAATATTCTGCAAAGAGGGAATTTTTTGGAGGCCTTCTTTCAAATATTTGAGTCCAGTATCTGAGATGTCTCGGCAACTATTTAATCAATGGATTGTCGGCTTTAATTTGCTTACAAGTAGCAATCAAGAACGAATGATTTTAAAGAGGTGAGTGACTGGAGACCTTCTTTCAAATGGCTCAATCCTGTGTCTGTTATTTCCAGACATCGGAAAAACTCCAAATAGATGGATCTCAAATAGGGAAGCGGCTTGATGGCTTCTATCAAATGCTTTAACCCATCGTCTGTGATTTTTCGATTTCTATTGAATTAGTCATTGATCCAAGAATGCCCTGTCGGTTTACCCATCAGAGCCAAATGTAAAAGAAAGGTGTCGCAATGATTTCCTATTTTTCAAGGCTTGTCTCAAATACTTGACTCCGTTATCCGTGATTTTTGCACAACTATCCAAATAATTGGAATAGATTTTATTTATTTTTTACTCTCTGAAGCTAAGAGAAACGCGTTTCAAGGAAGTAAGCGACTGGAAGATTTTTTTCAAAGGAATGAGTCCTCTATCGGTGATTTCGGGAGAACTAGGAAATTCATCATTGAAGAGGATTTTAAGATGTACCAGCAAAATATGAGGGTGATATCTTGTAAATATTTCAAGTTCTTTATGATAGCTGACAACTCTTCTAATTCGTCATTTTCCATCTTCCTAATGAGATTATCAATCGAATCCTAGAGAGATGAGTGAATTCCTTACCATTCTATTGAGATCCTTTGAACCTTCCTTTGTGACTTGAGAGCCAAAGTCAGCATTTCCAGGGTTTCTTCTTTAAAAACACTACATGCATTATTTCACTTCAATCTGCCCATTGATTTACTGAAACTCTTCAAATTTGAAGACTCTCTTTTTCATTCTCTTCATCGGTTGTGAAATGAGCTTTCGTGCGCTCAGGTTGACGATAGAGCTATTTGATTAGAAACTTGCTAGGAGATATCTGATACTTTTTAATTGGACCAACTCTTTTCACTTGGGAATCTACTTTTATTAAGCAATTCTCCTCTTCGTTTGGTTTACTTTTGATTGTCTTGAGCATTGAAACTTCTGGTAGCGTAAACTGATTTTCTTCTGACATAACAACCCTCGAGGAGTAAATTTATAATACAAAAAAGTGGGAAAATAAATTTATGATTTTTAATTGAGTTCTCATCTTGAATCTCGAAGGAAACTCTTCGCTCATCACATGCATGACATATCTAAATTGAGACCTATCTAAATCCAAATCGCCAAATTTTCTGAAGAACCTTCAAAAATTTCCAACTTTTTGAAATTTTACTGAAGCCCCCCTCTCATCTTTCGAAATCACTTTTTTTTTCTCTTGGAAGAGACCCCAATAAATGAGAAATCTCGATTTTTTCGGCGATCAAAATCTCAATTTAGAAAAAAAGCAGTTGAGCATTTTCTGAGAAATTCTTCTGGAGCAAAATCAAAAACGATTTGAAACTTGCAAAGTGTCTGGAGAAGTCAAAAAAGCCTGATCAAATTTTTGGGAGAAAAAAAACTTGGAAATTTGTTTATCCTCGAAAAGTCATAGAATGCATGATGAAATCCTGAACTTTCAAGATGAGTCAGAAATGTCTTGAAAATTTCGAAACTTTATTTTCAACACACCCTCTTTCATTTTTTGCATAAAAACAGAGTAATTTTTTCTTCTAAATCATAAAATCCAGAAGCCATTTATTTTGTCACAAATCCTAAATTTGGAAGAAACTGAACTCGTGTACAAAATTAATTGAGAAAGCTGATGGGATTGAATCATCAGATTTCTCAATCCTCTCAGTTCATCTCGCAATGTTCAAAAAACCAAGACAAAAAACTTTATTTCCTTTCATTCACATTCAAAATAGGTATTCTCGGCCCAAATTTTTTCAAACCCCTTAAAAATTCTCATTTTCGAAATTGAATTTTCAGTTTTTTGAAGGACTTTCGCAAAAGAATTCCAACTCTTTCTGGTTTTGAAATGAATTTTTACCGTTATTTATTCAGTCATCGGCTTTATTTACTCCCATTATAAAGAGTCATATCTCATATTCACTTGATAAATAAAATCGAAATACAATTATTTAAACACTTCAATTATTATTAATCATTTCAAAATGGTTTCCTTCCTTTTTGCATTGATCTGAAATGTACAAGCATGCTGGCTGAGATGGAAAATCGGAAATGGTTTAATTATAATTTTCATATGAGTTGGGAGTTGTAGAGTTGACTTCCTCTTCTGCAATACGAGGCGAGTTCATAATGTGCCATCCGAGAACGTAAGGCAAAGAATACTACAAATTGTTGAGGTTTTTTCACAAATAAATCAAATACTCTGCAGAGTTCCTGCATGATAATAAAATCACCAAGCTCAACTGGAGTTGTGAAACTCACATTATTCCCTTGCTTTGTCACTGTGAGGTTGAAAGTAACCAACTCTTCTTTTGGGTTTTTTTGAATCAAAAGTTTTTTATGCTCATGTTGAGATCCTGCATAATATTTGAATTCTTTTTATATTTAGTTCAAAAACAAGAGAGAAATCGTACCGAGCTTTATAGAACTATTTCTCAAATCGTGAGGATTGTATTTAAGTAATTCTCCAACTTGTTTGACACCAAGGGTAAAATTCTTTTTGCCTCTCACGTCTAATTGTTGTTTTGACTGAGAAAGCTTTCAACAGGGATAAAAATGAACTCTTTACTTCTTTTTCGTTGGTGCTTTTTGTGACTGGAATAAAATCAAGGATCATTGCTCCGACCTTATCCAAGGTAATATAACTTTGTTGTTGCTTAAATCTTCCCTTGTTCAGATTGAGTTTGGGTTGATTCTGAAGTAGTATACCTTAACGCAATTGACACTGAGGATATTCTCTTCTGTTGTGATAGTAAAAGGTTTCGTATAACTTTTTGTAAAGAAAGCTATTTGATCGTCATTCATCGATAAATCAATTCATACATTGTTTATAAAAACTATCATCTGTTTCACTAAAGTAGCATCTCGAGCTCAAGGTGGTTGCTTTTTGGAACTTGAGCAAATTCTTGAATTTTGTCAATATCATCTTTGTGCAAATAAATTTATACTAAACTCTTTTTCTGAAATTATGCGGTAAATTTTGCTTTAGTATTTTCAACGCGTGTTTTGATAATACATTAAAACCAAACGAAGGAAATATTCAATCGAGATACTTTGAGCATTTTTGGCGTTCAAAAATTTTATTAAATTTTGACAAAAAGGAGTTATGACGTATTGCTTCTAGAGAGGTTTTGATTCGGGAAAAGCAAGATTACTGCGTATTATTATTGATAATTAATCTGTCTTGAAAAAAAAGAACAGACAGTTGAATTAATTAAACCATATTACACGTATAAATACCGGATCATTTTTACGAAATTTACTTACAAAAAACTTTTTTAACTTTAAAATAAACAAGCAATCTTTGAAAAATGCCAAGAGGTAACAAACTTTGAGCTTCGAACCATAATTTCATCAGGTGGTGGTTCAAGAGGAGGATCTAGAGGTTCCAGCCCTAGTCCCACAAGAAATACTGCAACTCATACTCAAGCTCCTTTGAGAAACCCCCAATCCCATCCAACCCAAACTGCTCAACCTCAAAGTGGAGGTATGTTCAGCGGGCTTGGAGGTGTCTTGGCTCAAGGTATGGCTTTTGGTGCCGGAAGTGAAATTGCTCACTCAGCAATCAGAAGTGTCATGGGTGGAGGTAAAATTATTAATCTAGATTGTTCTGAAATCTTCAAGGCGGCCACTCCCAACAACAGGTTGTCAATCAGGACTACCAACAAGCTGCTCCCCAACAATATCAGCAACAACAACAGCAGCAAAATATGTGTCAATTTGAAAATAACCAGTTTATTGAGGTAAATCATTTTCTAAAAAGGATAATCGTAACTCTTCCTAGTGCTTAAAGAATAATGGTGACTCCTTATCAATGTGCCAATCATTCTTTGACATGCTCAAGCAATGCGAAAAGAAATATAGTTAAATTAACAACTCCTATCTACTACCTTCTCGTCATAAATTCTCAAGAGAATATGTTGCTTTCTGCATTAAAATAAACTTAATAAAGAGAATTTAATACTAAAAATTCTATTTAAAATAACACATTGACAGAAAAAGAAATCTCAATCAAGTTCTATTGTGAACGAACTATTTTGCGATCTTGAAAGTCAGTCTCTTCTTTTTTCATTTTGATCTCTGCATCCAAATTCAAGAAACTGGGATTTTTTTGTAATGCAGAAATTTAGAGCTTGAGTTGCGAAATGACTTTAATTTTTAACAATCTCACAAAATTCAACAGCCAAATAAGCAGATTCCAAAACAACCCTGGAGCTTTATTGATGAGCGAATCTTCAATTGGAGAAAATGAGACCCAAAAATTCAAGTTTTGTTTCATAAGAACTATCGAGAAAACAGAGAGAAAAAAATCTTCATATTTTGTGCGTGTTATTCAAGATTGATTGGGTCGGGTGTGTTTCACTTCTGCATCGCAATCCGCAGTGGAGTTTAATGACATCATTTCCTCCCAAAAAAACGAAAATGTGATTTCTCAAAATCTAGAAAATGAATTTAAATCAAACAATTTCCAAATCTTTTGATAGGTCAGATTTCTAGCAAGCATAAATTTTGTTAAAAATTTTTCGAACTTTTCGTCCAAATTTCAAAGAACTCTTTCTTCTTGTTCAAATCGTTCAGAAAATTCAGATCAGAGATATCATTCGAAAAAAAATTCTCTTCCACCCTGTATTGAACGCTCTTTTCTGGTCTAGCTCAATGTTTTGCTTTCTCAGTGTGTTTTTCATTTCGGGGTCTGGTGGAAAAGATGAACTTTTCAGAGGAAAACTTTGGATTTTCGGAGGAAATCCTCTAGAAAGCCATTTTTTAACCCCAATTCCTCTTCTATCTTTAATGCGAAAAAACACTTTCACTCCCTCTTCAATAAAAGATTTTTTACAAATTCTAAAAATTTGTTTTTTTCAAATTTAGAGTAAATCAGTATATTATTTATTGAATCATTAATCTCTTGAAAAACAGAGAAATTAACCTTTTTGTGAAGATGAGGCTTTGGAGAGATTTTTTCTCACGGTTAATGATAGAAAATTGGCAGACAATAATCAAAAACTCACTCTCAAGTTATTGATAAAATTTGTTTGCTCTATCTATGACAGCATTCAAGGAAAGGAAAAAAATTGGCTTTTTAGAGGAATTCCTCTGAAAAGAAAAAATATTTCCTTTTAAAAACTTTCCTCCTTCAAGTTCCAGATTTTCGGTTTCCCCTTCATTTTGTGAGAGGGGTTTACAACGAGTCAGATTCTGATCTTACATACTTTCATGTCTGAGGGTGTGATTGACGAATTCAAAACGACAAACTGGAAAAAAAGAGAATGAGGATAGGGAGACTTTATTTCCATCTCATTTGTTGATAAGATAAAAATGAAATGAAATAGATCCTCTTAATTTTAGAAATTCTTCTTTACTCCAAGAAAATCGATCTTTTATAAGAATAATTCTTATAGATATATAGATTCTTTTAAATAAAAACAAGATTTCATTCGAAAGCCCGATGACCAAAATAATTCCTTTTTTTTAGGATTCCTTTCCCGAGAATTTTGAGATTAATTCAAAGAACGTTTTGATGAGATTTCTTCCTTCGATCCAATCGAATATGATGATAGAGGAATTTATTAGAACTTCTCGTGACTCAAAGAAAGAAAAGTGTCCAAAACCAATTCATCCATCTCATATGGAGGTGAGAATAAATTAAATGAAGTTGAGTGTCGTGTTGATTTATCTATCAGAGAATTAATTTAAATCCCCTTCAAAAACCACAGGGAAGTATTTATTATTTACAATTAAACCCAGGAAAAGTTATTCCGAAGAATAAGGTCAGATTCTTCTTGTTTGTTTGCTAGATCACTCGATGGAAGACAAAAGTCATAGTTCAGGGGCCTTTGATTCAGTTTGGATCAACACAATTCTGCCAAACAGCTTGTCAATTCTTGCTTGTATCTGGTTCTTTGTAAGCTTTTATAAACTCCCGAGGAAAAAAATCGGTCTTCAGATGGTGCTTATTCTGAGCATCTCAGACTGCTTTTATCACTTTTCAACGCTCCTTGTGTCTTTACATGTTGAGAAATTCGTTGGATTGGACTTTCAATTCGTGATGGATCTGGCATTATGTTTTTCGACTGTGTGGCCAGCAGCAATTGCATATTTAATTTACAACTCGTTGAGGGATGCCTCGTTGGATCCGAAAAACTATCTCAAAAGAAGCTTGGTGACTGCAGTGACTATATCACTAATGATAAAATTCATGTAAAATACTATACAGTAAATTTTTCAACTAATTCTTCTTTAGTACAAACTATTTGAGAGGAAAATCTGAATTTGTTGCATCTTTCGTTCTTCCTTTATTCCTTGCTGCAAGCACTGGCTTGTCAACCTACTGTTATTTCAAGGCAATTAAGCGCATAAAGAGCCTCGCAAACAGACAAAAGAATCCCTCCAGCAGTGTCACAATTAGAAACTTGGTGTTTTACTCTCTGGTGCAATTTATTACGATTTTGCCGAGCACAGTGCATAATTTTGTGAGTGCAAACTTTGCCAAAAGTCATCAACTCGCACAAAATATTTGCCAAATTCTTTTATTCCTAATGGGATTCATTAATATCTTGGTTTACTTTGTGCTTAAAAATGCAGGAAAAAGAGAAGGCGATTCCCCAACAAAATATAAAGGATCATATATCTCCCTTGAAGCCACTCTCTTATCATCATCCTCCTCTTCCTCCTCTTCTTTAAATAAACCCTCCTCCTCTCTTGAGAATTAAGAGATGACTGAGGCTTTGATATTTTGGGTGCACACAAGGAGACAATCTTGCCCGAAAAAATACAAAACGAAACGGGTATATTGCTTAAATGGGAGAAGAAGAAAAAGAAACAGAGAAGAAGGATTTACAAATTATAATGATTTATTCTTTACTCATATTCATTTTTTTAATACGTAAGATGAGATTAAATTGACGTGAGCTCATGTCACATGAGTTTTCGAGAATATTTATATGAGAAGTAGCTTTCAGCTTCAAAAACGAATTTATATTTATTTGTGTGTTTGTAAATTAACAAAATAGTTTAATGATTAAAAAATTCATCAATTTATAATGACTTGAAAAGAAAACTCCCGTTTGAAGAATCAAGTGAACCTTACCTTTTCGGAGGCAAAGATAACAAACAATGGTTGCTTGATAAAACGGTTGATGGGCTTAGGTTTAGAATAAATCACTAAAATTCATTTGTAAAAGTTTGAGGAAATCAGATGATTGAAATTGATCTGGCAGGGTTCAATCAGAGAGAGAGACCCCAACTTGGTAAAGAAATTGTCTGACGTTCACGTAGAACGAGAGAGATTCCCGGAACTGAGAAGAGAGATCTTTTCATTTTCTCATAAGATCCAAATTAAAAACCAAATCTATAAATATAATTTAGTTTATAGTTTAACGGGCAATTCTTTATTATTGTCATAAAAACCCAAGGAAAATTGTTGGTTTATTTTCAAAAAATCATAACGCTCAAAAAAACGACGTGTTCTCGGCTCTTTGTTGAATTTCTGAATCCTTAGTTTGAGTTTTCTCCAAAGCAGAGGTCCTTTTCTTCTCAAAACAAGTAAAAAATGGAATGAACGAAAGATAGACATGGGGACGATGGATATGTGTTTTTATTAATTTGAAATTAAATGATTCGTCAGATGATCAAAGATATGAGTGAGAGAAAGGTTGATTAGATTATAAAAAGCTACTCGGGTGAAGTTCAAATTTAACACTGGCGCCAAAAAATTTCGATAGCATTTTTTTAAACGAACCAAGCTGTTCAGAGTTTTGTTAGGTATTATATTTCGATATTTAGGAGAGAAAATGTTTATTGAAAAACCCTTTGGGCTCAATCAGTATGATGACACTCAATAATAAGAATGAAAAAAACCTTTAAAGCAGTTTAGCACTTTAAAAGGTGAGATGATAAATTATGAATGAATAACAAATAAAAACGTAGTAATACAGTAAGATATTGCGAATTACTTAGTAGAAGCCTCAGGATGTATGTGTGCATGGGTTTTGAGCGATATGATTAGAAAATTTTCTTCATCATATTGCAGACTTCTTGCTGGGTGTAAGTGGGACCATTGTACCACTTTGAGCTCTTGATTTGTTGGATAGTGGGTCTTTCTTCGGGGTTCAATCTGACCATAGCGTTGAACAACATTTTGAAATCTTCATCAAAGAATGAAGCATCCTTTTTCTGAATTTCGCAATGTTTTTCCCAGAAAAGGTTGGGGTTGTTTACCATGAGATCAAAGAGGTCGAAACCTTTATATTTTTGGGTTTCAGAGTGGGGAAGGATTCCACCGGACTTGAACAAGAAGAGGATGATACCAGCAGAGTAGATATCGGCAGCTTCAGTGTTTCTGCAAGTGCGTCTAACCAATTCAGGAGGTCTGTAGCAGACGGTTCCCTTGCTCAAAATATTTTTTTGGCCTTTTCTGTAGGCTTGGTCGAAATCGCCAATTTTGAGGTTAAAGTTTTCGCCAACGAGGAGATTGTCGAGCTTGAGGTCCAAGTGGGAGATTCCGATGGAGTGAATGTATTCCAAGCCAGCGATAAGTTGATGGAAATAGGTGCGGGCAAGCTTTTCATCAAACAAGATTCTTTGGGACATGACCAAATCAAAGAAATCGCCATAAGGGGCCAATTCCATGACGGTGTAGGAAATGTTTTTGGCTCCATCAACGAAAATTGCTTCTCTATCAGTTTCGTAATGAACGATAGACAAGACGTTTTGATGGTTCAAGTGAGCAAATTGAATTTCATTTTGGAAGCAGGGGTTGATGGATTTTCCGTTATAGGGAAAGACTTTGACAGCAAAGTTCTTGGCCATAGAGGCAGAGCGTCCCAAGAAGACGGGAAATTTGGCTTTATTCAAGACCTTGGTGAGGACAACATCGTCATATGAGAGGATTTCTTCAATCATTGATCCAGATGAGGGGGAGCTGCATGATTCAATAGAATCAGAGGAGAAACTAGAGGAAACTTCGCAAAGCATTTTGTATTTTGGGAAAGCTATTTGTTTGTAATTGAATAAATATGGAAATTATTATTATTTAGAAATTACCAAAAGCTATTTAAGATCGAAATTCAGCAAGATCTTTAAAAAAAAAGGATTTGATCGATTAAGTTCTTGGACAATAAAATTTTATGAAATCAAATCAAATGTAGCGCCTAATTGACCCATCGGTTTAATTTGAATTTAATGTTTTGCCTTCTGGCCATAAGTTACATCTTTTTGGGCGCTGAATTACTGTTCAAACTATTTGAATTACTTAAATTCAAAACACAAATTCACTTTGTTATCGTTTGGCTTCTTTTGTGCGTGAAAAATTCCATTTCAGAGATCGAAAAGTTACTTTGAATCAAATGATCATCAAATGTGGTCTCAAGCTCATCTTAAAATAATAAATTGTCCAAACAGGGGACAGATTTGAAATTATATATAGCATACATAATACTCTAAATATTCGATCAATTCTTTCAATACCTTCACAAGATGAAAAAGAGACTTGTTTTTTGTTTGTTTGTGAAACCAAGAATAAAAAGATCAGCTCAATGTATAATTCTTGAAAATCTCGCATTGGGCTTCACTGGATCAATAAGACAAGAAGATGTATTTATTTTTTTAGACTCAATATAACTTGGGGAATTTAATCTTTTCGACCTGAGGAAGGGTATGGGAAAGTGTGCATAAAATAAAAAAAAGCCCTTGGTACGAAACAAAGTTTTGGCCTAAATATTTTGAATGATTTAGCGTCGATGTCAAGGCTACTTGAAGAGTATTAAGAATGAATTTTCTGGCCTTAATTTCGATTTTCACGAAAGAATAAAACTCTTTTAAAACCCAGATAGCTTTTATAAAAACCCGAATGATATTAACAATTCATTTTGATTACGTATTTGCCAAAAATTAAGAGCCAAAGGAATGATTTAAAACAAGTCAGTTAATTGCAAAAAGCTATCTTTTCAAAGTAATATAACTTGTAGCTTTGAATTTTCGCGGGATAAACTGCATCAACTTTTTCAATTTTAAATTTCATTCTCTTTGAGTTTGAATCACTCATTTGGTTTTAATCAATGCGAGAAAGAACTCGTGCTCCATGCCCAAAATGCCTTTCAACAAGAAGAGAAAGCTTTAAAGCCTCTTTATTTAAATTTTTAAAGACTTGATAAAAATCAAATTTCTTTTGAAAATTCAAAGTCTCCAAAGATTTCAGGGAAATATTTTGCAATTCCTCGTAATTAACGTCGTTAGGCCATTCTGAGATTTTCCCTCGTTATTGTTATCATTTTCAAATTTAAAAGTTCAAACTTAAATCGAGATATGTTTTATGAGAATGAGAATTTCAAGATAAAGATGATGGTATAAAGGTTGGTTTATTGTTTTTCCAATTATAGACGAAGCGAATACAGAAAAAGCTCTGCGCAGACAGCAATCAAATTGATTGAACGTGTCAATAAAATTATTTTTAGGCTCTAATAAATCAAAATTAGATAGCTTTTCATCTTGTCCTTGTTCGACATTTTGTTTTGATGAATCAAGAGATGAATCAACCTCTCCCGATTTCTCTGAAAATCTTCCCCCTTCTCTCCCCACGTTGTGAAGATATCTGCCCATCTTGTTAAATCCTTTAAAAAATGAAATTGGAAAATTTAATCGGCATATCGAGAACAAAGTGATGATTGAGAGAGAAAATGGACAAATCCGCTTTAGAAGAGGAGGTTTTTCGCAAAAAAGAGACCAAGACACGATGGAATGCAAAAATGAGATAAATCAAATCGAAATATTAGAATACCAAAGTTGGTTTAAAATTAATACTCAACTCATGAGCGAATGCAAAATTGCAAATTAATCAGATGAAGATATTAACAGAGTTGGATTAAAAGATAAATAAACAAACTTTGCGCGCGTAAAGTGAATGTCAGTAATCAGTAGCTTTTGCTAAATATTTGATTTGATTTGAAATCAAACTGATAATAGCTTAAGCTCTCGTGTGTAACTTTTTTAAAGCTCTCTTACTTTATTCAAATTTGCATTCTCTGAAATCTGATTGATTAATTCAAATATATTATTATAGCTTTAGATAATCTGGGAAGCTCCTTTT
>Ga0182738_1003091_pt1 | contig 19260 bp, 20 predicted proteins | sample eDN5th30CBELigMG_FD_128876 | JGI IMG/M metagenome (GOLD analysis project Ga0182738, IMG submission 128876) | Enriched Miracle-Growth compost microbial communities from Emeryville, California, USA - eDNA 5th pass 30_C BE-Lig MG (version 2)... ... | reverse complement strand
AAATATTAGGTGAAGTGAAAAACCTTTTCTGGGAAAGACCATAGAGACTCAAAAATTCTTGTGATTCGTTGAAAAAAAATATTTAAAAAAAAATCAAGAAATTTACACCGAGTCAAAAACTCTTATGTGAGGATTTAAAGGAAGTCAAAGGTCTGAGACTTCAACAACAATAATAATTTTCAGTAAAGAAAAAGGATAACTTAATTGTTTAGGCCGAATCACAAAAGTGTCTTTCTTATTAAACTCAACTTTAATTTTGGCGATTTACTATTTTAAATGAATTGGATCCTACATTTATTCAAAAAAAGTGATGAGATTCAAGACGTACCTTGATCTTCTTGAAGTCCCCAGACGAGGATGGATCTGATAATCTTGAATCTTTGTATTTTTTTTATTGATCCAAATTTTGAGATGACAATGAATTTTAGGGAATCAAAGAGTTTTGTGATTTGAGTTTTGGAGGTCGTAATTAAATTTGCTTATTTGTATCTAGATATTCGATTGTTCTTGCATATTTGAGGTATGCATAAATTTTTACTTCAAAATTTATGATTAATTTAAGGATCTTGACTTGAATTGGCAGAGTCATTATTTTATTCATAGATAATCCAACAACGATGAATGAGAAAACCTCCTGAAAACCAAATCAACCGTAATTATTGAGGAAATATTTTCAACTTTCCAACTCTTCTTTAACTAAAAATTCATTTATCAACTATCTGAGAGCGGGAATTTTATCATTTGATCAATAGGTAAACTTGTAGATTATGAGATAAAAGGAAATTAGCGATTTAAAAAGTTTATTTAGAACCTTATTTATATATTAAAAATATTGGACAGAGAGTTAAATTTAACGATTTGATCAAGGAGAAGAAAACATGGGACAATCGCAAAGTAGCAGCAGAAGATTGAATGAGAGCTTTGAGCTTTTACAGAATACATTTGCAAAGATAGATGAGGACTATGTCGAAGAAGATACGAGAAAATGTTGCCTGTATACTCCCAGGACTCGCGCTCAAAAAGTAGATTTTAATTTAGACACGGTTTTTGAAATTCTAGGGTCTTGATTGGAAGCAGTACATGATTCGACAACTAAATGGGCTCGCTTTTGACAGGTGGCCTTTGCTTTTGTCAAAATATTTAAACAGCAACTACAATCCAAATCTCGACATGCTGTATCAGAATCAAGTCATTTATGCTGTTAGCGATGACAGATTGTCAATGAAAAAAGGAAATTCGCAGGGAGCAAGTGCAAATGAGACGAGAGGAAGACCAAGAGGCATTTCAATAAACAAAGTAAAAGGCGATTCATTTGTGGTACATAGCAGAAGTTATAGCAATCCTGAGATTGAGATTGATAATCTGAATGATTCAATCCGGAATTTACTGTATCCGAGCACTATCGTGAAAGAGCAGCTGTTTCCTGCTTCATATTCAGATTCAATGGAGTTTAAATTTACTGAAAAAGAGAATTATAGTTCGATTTTATCAGAGACAGCCAAGTCACTCGATAGTCCACAAGAAAGAATCGGCTCAAGTAGCATAATAACAAACAAAAGATTGGCTACTTATGCGAATAATACTGTTCTAAATCAATTGAACCAAAATGCGCGTTTGGATCTTCAGAACACCCGGAATCAACAAGAGTTGCAGGACGCTATTGAATACTACAAGCAAATAATTACCATAATTGAGAAACATTTAAAAGAAGAGAAGAATATTTTTTGTCAGTTGATAAAACTGTTTCGAACTTACTTTTTGAACACTTACAAGAATAAAATCCAAGAGATTAAGATGAACCGTTCTGCTGCGAGTGGTGCAAACTCAAAAACTATAGAGAGAGCGACTCTGGATTTGCAACATTTTATTCGCATCCTATGCCACTCAATTAATATTTTCTATAATCTGCAAGACTTGAAAAGGGGAAAGCTTTCAACAACAGATTACACTGTTTTCAATTATGACAATATCAGCAATTTTATAACAACAACTATTTTTGATGAAGAAATTTACAACACGATTTATGAACTTTACAAACTTGAAAACAATAACCTCGAGAAATTGTACCGAAAGCAACTTAAAGCTTCAAAGAAATGCACACCTCAAGATTTTGGTGTCCCCAATTTCTGTTGTCTGAATGAGTTGACCCTAAATCATTTGGAAAAGAAAGTAGTGTCGGCGTTGGCCCCAAGAAATCTAAATACTAGAGATACACTAACAAATCTCACTGATCAGAAAGATGACAGTCAATCAGATCTTGAAGACGCTCAGAAAGATGGCTTTGGGTTGAGTCTGAGTAACTTTAGCAATCGAATCAGCGAGGGTTCTCAAGGGGGAAAGCACTTCCCATACGAGAAATCGATATCACTTCTCAGACAACTAAGAAGTCAAAAGAGTCCTATTCATAAATTGAAGATAATTATGAAGGTTGTTGATTCCATAACAAATTCCATTGAAACTTTTTATCGAGAAATGAATCAAAGAGTTCCTCAAAACCTGACTGGGGAGCAAAACTTTGCGATATTTTGCTATATATTGATCAAAAGTGGGCTCAAGAATGTGCTTGCTCATTGTCGTATGATTCAGAATTTTAGCACTTGCAATGATATGAGCTCAATTTCTGGTTACTACACAACAACTCTCGAAATCTGCTATCGTCATATTGCCAACATGCCACTTTAAATGAGAATTTTATAATTTGTATTACTTTTGTGAATATACTATGTATGTTATGTTGATAACCTATTATGTATTGAGAGGGAAATTAAAAAATAAATAAAGATTTCGAATTAGAAATTTAGCAGGCAGAGATAAAGACAGAATATGTTTAGTTTATCCCAGTTTCGTTTGTTAGCGAGAGGATTCTCGACAGTAAAGAGATCAAAAGTGTTTATGGATATTGCAGTCGAAGGCGAGCCCAAAGGTCGTCTCATATTCGAAGTAAAGTGAATAAGAGTATAATTTTTCTCATTTTGATGTCAGCTTTTTGATGATTTGACTCCAAAAACTGCCGAAAACTTCAGAAAGTTGTGTGTTGGCGCTGGAACAGCTAAATCCAAGGACGTTCCTCTTCATTACAAAGGAACAAGCTTTTATAGGATTTTTGAAGGATTTATGTGCCAAGGTGGTGATGTCATTAATAATGACGGAACTGGTATTTTTTATGTTTTGAGACTATGTTGACATTTTGCTGAAAAAGGTGGAGAATCAATATATGGACCAACTTTTCATGATGAGAATAAAAAGGTTCAATTGGATAAACCTGGAGTCTTGGCAATGTTGAACAAAGGACCTGATACAAACAATTCCAACTTTTTCATCACTTTTATCGATTGCTCATTGTAAGAGTGAATTTTTCAAAATGATTTTAATATGTAATAGTTTGGATGATAAATATGTTGGATTTGGACAACTTGTTGATGGGCACCCTGTTCTTAACCAAATAGAATATTGTGGAAATGCAGCAAAGAAAGGAGAGCCCAAGAAGAAAGTCGAAATCATAAATTGCGGAGAAATCAAAGCCGCTGTTGCCAACCCTGAAACCGAACAAACTACTCAATAAGCTTGATCATGTTTTCATATGTATAATTATTTTCATCATATCTATCTAGAGTATATTTTTCTATCTAGCATGTGAAATTACACCAAAATATATTATCAAAATTAATTTTTAGACGAAGGGTTAAAAAGATGTTTCAACCATATAGTACAAGATCTATAAGTTTTCTTTCTCGTTTGTTTGGTCCAAATCCAGTGAGACCTAAAGTTTTTATGGATATCAAGATTGAAGGCCAACCAAAGGGTCGTCTTGTGATTGAAGTACTAATTGAAACATTTCAACGCTCATCAAATTTTAGCTTTTTAGCGATAAGGTCCCCAAGACTGCTGAAAACTTTAGAAGATTATGCATAGGAGATGCCGGTTTTGCCAAATCATTGAGAGTTCCGATGCATTTTAAAGGAACACCATTCCATAGAATTGTGCCTGGATTTATGGTTCAAGGAGGTGATTTTACCAGAAAAAATGGGATGGGTAAGGAAGAAAAGAGACATTTGCATTAACAGGAGGGAATAGGAGGAGAATCAATCTATGGACCAGAATTTCCAGATGAGAATTTCAAAGTTTCTCATAATAAGACAGGAGTTGTGTCAATGGCAAACAGAGGACCAAACACAAATGGATCTCAATTTTTCATCATAACGCAACCATGCACTCAGTAAGATAAAATACTCTTGATGAACATGAAGTAGTTAATCTCTTATAAAAAGGCTGAATGGAGGATATGTTGCTTTTGGACAGTTAATTGAGGGATTTGATTTACTCCAAGAAATTGAAGCCTGCGGAACAAGAACAGACCAAGGAACCCCAACCAAAAAAGTTATCATCAGTGATTGCGGCGAATTAAAACCTGAAGAATCTGAAAATCAAGAAGAAAAGAAATAGATTCAGGACATATTTTTCGTATTGAAATAAATTGTATTTTTATGTTGTTGATAATCTGAAAGATAAATTTTGTTTCTCATGAAAATGAATAAAATCTCTTTTAAATTTTGAGGATTTAATCAAGTTATTAATTTGCCTTTGAAATTTTATTGACCAAATACCTTGCCATGAAGAAACATACAAATGACCAATCAAGTGTCGGAGAAACCTCTGACGAGAATAATAAAGAGAATATCAATAAAAGTGATTTAATTTCTGATAACAAAGCAATCGTTGAAGGTAAATGTAAGAAAAAGTTGAATTTGGATTTGGATTTGATTGATCATTTGTTGGAGGATGGAGAATTTACGAAGGCTGTAGAAACCATTCAGGAGTTCTTGAAAATCTATGAAACAGAGGAGGTTTTTCAAAAGCACGCCAAAATTCTCATTGGCTTGGAAACAAAGTTGGGAGAGATATTTTTTCTGCAAGGAAGGTTCGATGAATCGCATAAATGTCATAGTAGAGCACTAGAGCTGGGACAAAAAGATCTGGATGCTGATTCAATCGAGATCGCGAACTCGTATTGTAATATTGGAAAAGTTTTGAGTGAACAAAAGTGCGAGGATACGGCTTTTGGTTACTTTGAAAAGTGTCTAAGTATTACTCGAAAAATTTCGCCAAGTTGCCCTCTTTTCTTTTCATGCATTGCCTCAACCGCAAGACTCTTCCGTTTACAAGGCAAAAAGGAGCAGTCTTTTAACTGGTTGAATTTGGCAAATGAAAATTGGAGGTTTTCTTCTGGCCAGAGTGACTTGCAGATCGCAGAATATTGTCGAGAGAAGGGTTTGGCCTATGCATATAAGAATAGATTTTCTGAGGCGGAGAAGTATTTAGAGAAGGCCCTGGATATCGAGATGCGATCCCAGAAAAAGGATTCGGTCTACGTCGCCTTGACTTATCTGGGCTTTGGTGAGGTGTATTTGAATTGGAAAAATGCTGAAAATGCGCATAAGAACCTCTCACTGGCTCTGAGTATCTTTGAAAAAAATTTCGGTGTCGCTAATTACCAAGTTGCAAGATGCTATGATAAAATTGGCTTGGCATTTCAGCTTGAGAGGAAATTCCAAAAGAGTTTTGAGAATCTGAATAAAGCACTGAAAATTCGGCTCGAACATCCCGAAGAGATTCGGGCAGAGCTTGCAGAGTCTTATTACAATATTGGAGGTTTGTACAGCGAGTGCGGATCACCAGATCAAACTCTCGAAAGTTTTAGCCAAAGCCTAGATATCTACTTGGAGATTTTTGGGTTGGATTCCGTGGGAGTTGCAGCATGTTATCAAAACATTGCGAATATTTACTCAACTTTTGGTGATGATGAGAAAGCGATAGAGTATTTTGAGCTTTCAATAAAAATTCGAGCAGATTGTAAGGAGCAATCTTCGATTGACGCAGCAAGGTGCTATCACAACCTCGGCCAGATTTACACAAAGCAAGGCAAGGTCCTAGTCTCTTTAGAGCATTTGAAGAAAGCAGCAAGCATTTATAAGACCTTTGGGAATAGTCCTGATTTAGGTCTGTGTTATCTAAACATTGGGACGCTTTGTGAAGACTCAGGGGTGTATTCTGAAGACTTGGAAAATTATGAGAATGCTCTTGATGTCTTTTTAAAATGCTTGGGAGAGACGCACCCTCTCTTGGCCGAAACTTACAATCGAATTGGCGCTTTAAAGTTTTGGCGAGCAGAATATCTTGAAGCAACTGAAAATTACAAAAAAGCAATAAAGATTACGTGTGAGATTTATGGTCCAGATCATTACGCTCTGGCACCATATTATAACAATTTGGCGATGGCTTATTGCCGCTTAAAAAATGTAAAAGCAGGATTTTCTGCCATAAAAAAGTGTTTAAAACTTTTGGAGAAGAATAACAAAGTCCCTTACAAGGACATGTCCCAAATTTATCAAACTTTGGGTTCACTTTTCGAAGAAAAGAAATTTTCAGGTTCTGCAGTCGATTGTTACAAAAAAGCATCTGTCATTCAAAGTTGGCTTCAAAATGAAGATCCAAGTTTAAGAGAACTCATCTATCAGTTGGAAAAAAGTAACATTGAAAATGATTGGAAACTAGGCTTAAATACATTATAACCGATGAATATGATTGAAGTTCTTTATTTCTCTCCATATATTCGCACTTTTTCAAAAAATTTCTGGAATAATAAATAATACTACTTGACTTTTGAGAAAAATTTGAGTTTTCGAAAATTTTTTAATTCTTTACAGATGGATATAATACAAAACCAAAAGAGAAAATAAGAGTATAAAACTACAAATTCTCAAGCATGTTATTGTTGTTTACAACAGTTTAATTTTCTGAATCTTGATCCTGAGGGTTTTTTTGTTTCTTTTAGAACTATACTTTCTCCTTCACCGATTGGTTTAGTTTGGTATTGACTCGGGTTTTTGGTTTTTTGGAATGTGGTATATATTTGTTGGACAATCATTTGGAAAGCAGCTTCAACGTTTGTGGAGTCTAGAGCAGAAGTTTCAATGAAAGCCATATTTTTGTTTTTAGCTATTTCAGCAGCTTGTTGGGTTTCTACTTCTCTAAGATGCTTTAAATCTGCCTTATTGCCAACGAGCATCAAGACGACCTCTTCTTCAGCATTTTCTTTGATATCTTGATACCATTTATCAATACCATCAAAAGTTTGTTTTTTGGTGATATCATAGACAACCAATGCTCCAACAGCTTTTTTATAATAAGTTTTGGTGAGAGCTCTAAATTGTTCCTGACCACATGTATCCCATATTTGAGCTTTTAATGTTGCATTTTCGATGAGCATAGTCTTTGTGGCAAATTCAACTCCAAGAGTGGTTCCTGATTCTAGACTGAATTCATTTTTATGGAATCTCGAAAACAAGTTTGATTTCCCGACGCCTGAGTCTCCAACCAGGACAATTTTAAAGAGGAGATCATAACTATCTGGAGTAGTCATATTTTGAAAAATTCTAATAAATTAAGAAATTTGGATTATTAAAGCAATCAACAATCAAATGTTCCTTTTCAATCCTTGACAGATATTTGGCTTAAAATTTTTCGATTTCAATCTGACAATCTGGAATTCATCCTGTAGAAAAATTTTCAAACCAAACAAATGAGAATTCCAATTAGAACTCAAATATTCACCTTCTTTTCCTGAATTATTGTTGGCTAGCCTGAGCGTGAGATCAGTTGGAATATTCTAAGCCAAAGCTACAGCAGGCAGGACAAGGAAAAATTTATGTGAAGGAGGAAGCGTTTCATTAAAGAAAATTTCCAATAATAGTAGTTTTCAAGCAAAAGACTTTAGGATGTGAAATACAGTAGAATAGGAGACTAATCAGATTAATCAGGATTTCAGGCCCTCCCCCTTTTTCAATTACTAAATTTATCCAAGGATGCATAGGTAATGAGAATCAAAATAAGTTCGAAAATTCAATCATATTGAGAATTGGAGGATAATTATTTAGACTTGAGAATGATTACTCGCTAGTCAATGATTCTCTCAATTTAAAGAAAAATTTTTTTTCCTCAAGATTTCTGGAAATTTCGATTTGAATAAATGCTACTTTGAGGTTTCAGAGATTTTTTCATTCTCTGGATGAGTATTGAGAGATAGACAAAGGTTAAGGTGTATTTCAGAGACATCTCGTCTTCAAGGACTATGAAATGATTTAATGCGTTTCTTAAAATTTTTTAATGAATTAACGAATGAAAAAAATTAAAAAAGTAAAAAAGAGGGGCCGTTCCGGGGATTGAACCCGGGACCTCTTCCTCCCTAAGGAAGAATCATACCACTAGACCAAACGGCCGAATCTATTGATATTTCCTCGATCAGAGTTTGCAAAACTCGAATTTTAGTTAGTTTTCATCTCTCATCAAGAATTGATGAGTTAAAAAACCAAAAAAGAGGGGCCGTTCCGGGGATTGAACCCGGGACCTCTTCCTCCCTAAGGAAGAATCATACCACTAGACCAAACGGCCGGATTTTATAAATTTCACAACAACAAGATTTACTTTGGTCGAGAGTCAATTGAAAGGAAAATAGTTGTCCTATGATTTAGTTTGTCAACTTTTTCATAACCCTTTTTTGTGAAAAAAATTTTGAACTCCAAATCAATTCTCGTCAGGAGGCTAAAAAAATAAAAATAGTGTCTCTGAAAAATTGTTTGGAAATTGCAAAAAGATAAAAGTTAACTCAAGCATGATTTCTATATAATTAAATTAGTCAAGGTTAAAAATGGAGAGTGAGACAAAACTGAATGATAAAGAGGTTTTGACGTTGATGACTCAAATATTTACAAAGATGTTGACCCTGATGGAAGGCTTGTACGTGGAAGACTATCTGAAAAACAGTTCCCAAAATCTCAAGACACAAATAAAAAATGCCATATTGAGTGCTGAAAATTTAGAAAGGGAAACTGCGAAAGCTGAAGAAGAGAAATTAGCGCAAAAGAATGAACTTCCAAATCTTTTAAATGAATGTGATGATTTTTCAAAGTAAAAATGTTTTTTCGTCAGACCCTACAAGTTTTTTTTAGAATACCAGAATCAGCTTCATTTGAGCAAGAGAAAAAGAAAGGTGAATGGGATATGAGCTCTTTGCTTTCGATGCCAAGTTCCAATAGTTTACAACAAAGTGAAGAAGAGATTTTTGAATTAGTATTGCATAATTCAATAATTGACCAAATAAAAAATCCTTTAAATTGTTTGGGACCGTTGAAATATCTGGATCTAATAAAAGATGATGAGGAACTCAAGATAAGATCAGCTAAAAAGTCAGAGATTACAAATTATCTTCAAGAAAATTATATCAATTTTAAGATCCATAGTTTGGAAGAAGGATTTGCGAAATCGTCAATTAAATCATATGCCCTGAAACTTAAGAAAGATGAGATGGAAAAGGTTTTTGATTTTATCAAACCTCGTTGGACAATGTTTGAGAAAATATGGTTTATATTGAGTGAGAGTGTGGATGAGGTGGCTTGTTTATTTAAGCAGAAATTATTTGCAAAACCAGAGCTTTTTGTGGAAAATTTCAAAGAAGCCCCCTTTGAATTTTATCTGTTGAGAAATAATAAAAGTACTCCCAAAAATGAAGGAGATTTTCGAGATCCTTTCAGAAGTTGCAAAGTTTACTCTCTTTTAAAATACAAGAAAGCCAAAGAAGATTTTATCCGAAGCCTCAAACGTTTTGAAAAATTCCGTAATAAGAAATAGAAAAAATTTGGAATAATTTTTATTAGTGAAAAGCAATGGTTTTGGCGAGATTTTGACTCAAAGTTTGACTCTTGGAATTGAAACCAATCCAATTTTATCAAAGAAAGTGAACAGAACAATTTTTTCTGATGATTCTATGGACGGAGCTCATCATATTCCGAAAAAAATGAAATCCTAAGAAGAGAGATAATTTATAGGTCAGGATTTTTATAAAGTATGATGGATGGTGATCAACTTTATCAAATGAAAACAAATCGTAATGTAGCGACATTAAGGCAAGAAAAAAATATCCAAGCCTCAAAATAACAAAGAATAAAAAAATAGATAAGTAATTACACTGTAATTTTATGTATTAAAGAATGTGGCTTGCAGATAATTTTACTAGAGAAAAAAACATCATTCAGGGTGAGGTGAATTATTTTTGTGAAAATGGTTGGAATCTTCTATTTGAAATTTGAGTAGTTTTTCCAATAATAGGGTTAGCAGAGTTGGGTTGAACTTGTTCTACTTTGAGCGTGAAGGGAGAGTTATTTTCAGATACAGAATCTGATTTTGTGGTGTAACTGGGACTTTGACTTCCAGTTCTTTGTTTATCAGTATGCATGGTAGAGATGAGTTCACTATTTCTATATCTTTTCTCAGTTCTGACTTGTTCCAACTTCAAGACAGGGCTTCCTTCATCTTTAGCTTCTTCATCATTTCTTTGCATGTTTCGATGAATAGCAGCTTTCAAGAAAGTTTGGTTGCCACCAATGGTGGTGTGACCTTTGAAGCTCTTGCTGACTCTCTTGTAATCACTCAAACCAACTTTTCCAAATGGAGAAAGAGAGTTATTGCTAGATCCTCCTTGACTATTCAGTTCTGCAACTCTGTTGGCAAACATTAAAGAGTTTTGTGTAGATCCATTATTGAGAGTATCGATTCTGCCGTTGATTTCAGGTCTGCCGACATCCAAATAAAGAGAATCTTTTTCAGTGAATCTATCTCTATTAATAGGGCTAAGTTTGTCTGGACTTCCATTGAGAGAACGCTTGATAGGGCTTAAAGTAGGAGAAGGGCTGCCATTTCTATAATCAGGATGAATATCTTGAGACGAATAAAATGTTACCTTTGATAAGCATCGATATAAGACTCGCTAAAGCCTGGAATCTTTTGCATTCCAACTGGGACAGGAGTGAAGAAGGGATGGTGAAGAGCTTGGGCAGCAGAAGGTCTTTTTCTTTGATCAATTTCTGTGAGTTGTAACAAGAGGTTAAGGCCGTCTTTGGAGATTTTGCTGTTTGAGTCCTTAATTTCTTTTTTAACGTTGTCGAGTGCTGCGAATTCGACAGTGAACTTTCTGTTACACTTGAGAATTTCAGAAGCGTTTGATCCCTCAAAGAAAGGAGAGCCAAAGAACCTTGAAAATTAAGCAAAACAGAAATCGTGAAAATTCTTACATGTAGTATATGATGCAGCCAATACTGAAAACATCACAATGGCCATCATAGGAAGTGGCAGGAGTTTTTGGGTCATATTTAAAGACTTCAGGAGCAATATAACCTGGAGTACCGCACTTTTTAAAGATGTATTCAGGGACATCGATAAAGGTTGCAAGACCGAAATCGACAATTTTAACTTTGTCGCCTTTATCGATGAGAATATTATCAGGCTTTAAATCTCTATGCATAACGCCTTTTGATGACAAGTACGCCAAAGCATCAAGAATGGAGCGAGCAGTATTGATGATTTTGATTTCAGAGTTTTCTTCTTTGAAAGCTTGTTTCTTGAGCATTTCTTGGAGGGACTTGCCTTGAATGAGTTCAAGAACGAGATAGATTGATTTTTCAGTTTCGTAGACCTCGTAGAGCTTTATGACATTTTCATGATCAACGGCACGCATAATGTCGATTTCGTTCAACATAGCCGGCTAAGTGGCGGTTTTAATAAGGAATGGAGGATTTGGAATTTACTTTGGCATTAGCTTTATTTGAAATGATGACTCCCTCCTTAGTGAAGGCTTTGACAGCAAAATGCTTTTTGGTGGTCTTGGATTCAACGAGATAGACCTATTGAAGCTTTAAAATAGAGAGAGGAAACAAAATACCTTGGCAAAGCTTCCTTTACCAATCATTTTGAGGGCTTTATATTCATCGTGGAAACTCGTAAGGACACAGATATTTCTAAGGGCAGTAATCCAATTTTCGACAGCCTTGGCATCTCCAGAAGAGAATTTATAGGTGCTTCCATTTCTTGTGACAGAGAAGCAATGGATAGTCTCGTCTTGTTCAGGAGGAAGGACATTTAGTCTTGAGTGGCCTAGATCCAATACGGAATGAGGAGTTTTGGAATTTTGGTTCTATATGGGATAAAGGAAGATGAGAGAGGGTAGGTACTTCATAATAAGCGAGAATTCTTTCGTAGAGAACATAGAAGCCTTTCTCGGATGTATCAGCTCTTGTGAGCGAACTTTTGGCACCAGGAGAAAGGACGAGATATTTAGAATGACTCTTTTCGGGCTTAACAAATTCGAACTTGAGGTTAAGGTCATCATCATCAAAGAAGGAGGTTCTAGCAGAGCTGTCTGATTGCATGGGAACTATGTTTTTAGGGTTTATTACTGAAAATTATTATTAAAATTATGATGATGGTTTTTTTAATTATGATTTACCATGAAATACTTTGTTAGGGGACGATTTAATCGAATTAGAGAAATTTTAAACTTTTTTTTGGTAAAATAAAATAGCCATTGCCATATGGCAAAAGTTTTGACCCTAAATTTAAAAGATCAATCATCTTTAATAGAGGCGTTACCCTCAAAAGTGAGATGCCTGGACTTTCGAATCTAACTCTAAATTTGATATTAAAGCCTGATCGCTTACTGACCATCTATTTATAAAACTTGGAGAGATTTCGCGCCAATAATAAAATCTTTAGAAAGCATGTTAAGCAGCATCGCAAATCTCACAAATGATTTTTAATTTGAGCAAAAATTTGAAAAGGCTAATGAATTGAAAATGAAAGCCCTGCAAGATGAACCAAATTACAGAGAGAAGGAATAATATTGGTAAATTTTTTTAGTTTGGAAGATTTAAACCTCAAGATTGGTTCTGTAAAATTCGATTTAACTAGCTCTTTAGTCAGGTTAGGGGTTTAAATTCACTACATTTTCTCCCTGATTCAACGTTGCTCCTCTCAGGGATATCAAGAATCCCCGATACAAAAAATTTCATTTTATTAAATTTCGAAAAATACAGGTTTATTTTCTTTAATAAAAAGAGACAATGACGAAAAATTGAGAGAGAGGTGACTTTGAATAAGAGAGTCGTTTTTTGAGGAGAGAAAAAGAGAAAAGTTAAAAAGCCATTTTATAATTACATTTATTGGCTTTTGTTGAGTCGAGAATTAATTATATATTCAAGAATTTCTGAATGAAATAAGAAGTGATTTTTTGAGATATCCCAAGGATAGAGATATTTTAAATTTCAAAGGTGATAGTCAGAAAAGTCTTGTCCAGAAAGAGGGTAAGGATGGATCTATCAATTTTGTGGTGAATCAAGCCGTGTGTTTTTATTAATTTGATTAAATATTTTATGACGTGACGCGATTATTAATTTGTTATGCGTTGTATTTGATGATATTCTCATGTATTTAAATACGAATCGAGACTTGAGGGGCGTTAATAGGTGCTTGATTAATCAAGGGAATCAGGGACTCGAAAGTCGAAAAATAGAAATTTTTTGGTGGAAGGACTTGGACGCATAGAAAGGGAAATTCAAAAGTATGGATCACAGATACTTCTGGTTTATTGGAAAAACTCAAAGGGTTTTTGGATTTTATTAATTGCCAGATACAATCTGGTTGATTGATTGATGGATTCTGATTTAAACCTACTTCCATAGATAGAGATATTTTTAGTAGAAATTCGTTGGCGTTTTATTCAAAAGCATGATGCATGCGTTCACATATGATGAGATTAGATTTTGGGTCAACTTGGAAAAAATTGTCTGAATAGATTTTGTTTTCTTGCAAAATAAAAATAAAAAGCATTTAAAAATCTTAATAATCAAGGAAAATAAGTTTTTTTTGAGATTATCAAAATGTGGCTCTGAAAATTTTAAACTTGAGAAAACCTGGAAGGGAGTTCGAAACGTGAAATTTTGAAGAGATGTCAAAGGGAATGCAATATCGTTTAAATTCAGGAGAAAAGCTCATTTTCAATCATCCTTGTAAAAGGCGTAAATGTGGCTTAATAATTCGTAAAATATCTGAAATCAATTAAATCGTCGTTTTCGCCGTTTACCAAATCTGATAAAGATTTTAACGCAGATTTTCTGTGGATTCTGTTGGACCTTGAGTTTTTAATTTATTTTTAGAGAGACCAAAGAAGAAAGAAACGGTTTTTTCTTTTCTTAAATGATGATGAGTTGAGAAAAAGTTATTTCTTCAATTTTTTTTTGAAAGTGTGGTTAGAAGATTTTTTCTGCGAAGGTTCGAAATTTGGACAAATCCTTCAGAATATCCACTTAAATCATGAATAGATATTTTCAATAGCTTGAGAAGTACAGGAATTTTCTCCAATTTCAATGTACAAATGTTGGTACAGTGTGTGAAATCTCATAGTTTCATCAGATTTTTAAGATGAAACTTTTTTTGTTAATTTTTTTTTTGTAAAAGAAAAGACGAGAATTTGGGGGAGTCTCAAGTCTGGAAAGATGGACAATTTCCAGATGATTTTTTAAAACATTCAGAGGAGAGGGTTCAAAAGAGTTGTTAAACATCACCACTAAAAAATGGCCTTTTCTGTCTGGCTGCATGATCGAAAAACCGTCACCATTTCCAAAGCAAATCCCCGTATAATTTTTGACTTCTATTGAGAATAAAAATTTTCGAGTTCATAATTTTTTTCATCTTTTTCCACAGCCTGACAAAAAAAAAATTTTTCAACAAAAATCTACTACTGACAAAAAAATTTCTAAAGATGGCGAGACTGTTTGGAATTGTAATTTTTTCTGAAGGTTCAATGATCTCATAATCTTTCTTAAAATTCTCTCAAATATCAAACTGGGAGGTTATTGAATATTGTGAATTTAAAAATTTGAATTTATTTTTGAGGGATGGAGTCATTTTTTGCACATAACGACTTGAATATTGACTTTGACGATATCAGATCTCTTGAGGATTTCATGAACGCATTCCAAAGACTGAATGACTTTGAACAGACACATATATATCAAATTCAAGCCCTTGAAAATGAGATTCTTGAAAAGCGCAAAACATTATCCGAAAAATATGGGAAGCTCAATTCGATCCAAAACCAAACTGAAAGATTGAATAAAGTGAAAAAGATTGAAGAATTCAAAAGAACATTCGAGAGACTCGAGATGGACTTCAGTGACTCTTTGTACGCTTTTTTGATTGATCACAGAAATATCATGTGTGATTCAAACCAAAAGCTAGAAAGAGTAATGATTCCCTTGGAGCATGAATTTGGAAATGAGTTTGCGGTTTATGTGGATCCCCAATTGAATCAGATTCAAAAAATAAGTGTTGTCACTGACGAGCAAACAAGAGCAGAGAGAGAGCTGAGTAAAGATGAAATCATGGCTGTTTTCTTTGACATTTCAGACTCATTCAATAGAGATATTAAAAGGGATGACCTTCCTCAAAATAATCCTGATAAATTGATCGGACTTGAAATGGGAAATATGCTTTTAGAATTTGCAAGACGAGGAAACTAAGCTCATTTACCATTTGTATAGTTTTTTACGTTTTGTTTGTTACTTACTTTTGTTTGTGTTAAATCTTCCATTTGGAAGAAATCTCTCTTGAGATTGATTATAAAATAAATAATGTTGATAACGATCATATGTATCTGACTAATTCCTATTAAAAATGAAATTACTACTTGCAGAGATCGAAATTTAACGAATAAAAAAACTAGTGAGAAAACTAAAAAACGTTTGATTTGGTTAGATGGAGCAGATAAATTTGTTTTTGGGGAACTTGAGCAATACAGAAACAAGTAAGCAGAGATTTTATATTGACTCGAAGTTGACTCCCTTTTCACATAGGTTCTGAGCAAATTAATGGTCTTTTGAAAAGCATTATAGCAGATTATCACAATAATAAAGAAAAGTTGGGTGGTGATATTCAAAAGATTGGCATATTGGTTTCAGATTGGATTAAGAATAACTTTGCTTCTAAATCACTTCCTTTTGCTTTTAAACTATTGATCAACTTGTATGAAGAGATTGGTTTTGTTTTGTATTTCGATGTCCAAGGTAATATCAGAAGCGTTGAGTTTTGAGAATAACGAGGGATTTAGATTATTACAAGACATCTGATAAGCTGGATGAAAAGGATCCCAAAGCCCTTGGCAAGTCTGACTTGGAAGGTTTTGAGAATGATAAAGATGTATTGATTGAGAATCCTCTTTTGAGTTCGAATGTAATTCAAGTGGCCTTATCTCTTGTAGAAAACTTGGTGACAAAAAGAATGCATGTCACACACAAGAACATCCTTGTGCTGGCGTTGCCTCTCATTTCAATTTATTCTGCTGATAGTAATCTGAACATATGATTCTCAACTAACATTTGGAAAAGAAAAGGTTCAGAGTATTATTAGAAAGAAGAAATTTATAAAGATGTTATTGAAGATTTTCAAGGATGTGGTTGAATCTGTTTCTACTTTGACAGACACTGAGGTTCAGATTTGCTCTTACCTCTTGCACACAATCGCAAAACTGACTTTCCACAATAAAAAAAATCAAGATTATCTGATCAAGAAGAAAGGCTATGAGTATGTTAAAGGAGTGATTGCAACTTCACAAGATCTTTTATTATTGCAGGGCGCAATCTGTTCTTTTGCCAATTTAGCAGAAACCAATGACGGTAGTCTTGTTCTTTGGTGTTCAGGAAGTCTTCCTTTTATTATTCAAAGAACAAAGGTGTCTTTGGCAAATATAAGGAAGTATTTGGATGTTACAAAAAGAAAGGCTGCAACTTTTAAACACGCACTAAGAGATTTAGAACTTTGTTTAGTTGCTCTTTGGAAATTGTCTTCAGGAACAGGTACAATTGAAGGATAAATCATCATCATCATCATTGATTTCCGTAGATGAAGTAATTGAGGAATGTTTTGGGAATAAGGACTTTTTAAAGACTATGGATGAAATTTGCGAAATGATGGAGACGATAACATCTTCTGATCCTCAATATTCAAATTATGTTAAATGTGTTGGAGTGACTCTGGCAATTCTTCGAAGATTTTGCAGCAGCGAAAAATTCAGGCAGCAAACGACAGATCGATATCTCAAATATATTTTGAAGGTGCCTAAGGTGTATTCTAACGTCCAAGAAAGTCACTCGTTCTTGTTAAAAGAACTTGCTGGATTGATCGGAGCAATTTCTGTTGACCGTAAGCCTCTGAGGGAGATAATGAAATTTAACTGAGAAAATAGAAAATATCATTAAAAATTTGGAAAACACTCAGATTTTCGAAGAAATTTTAAATATTGGATTAGCTTACTTTGACAATGCAAAACTGGTCAAAACCGTAATTGGCTTACTAACAAATGCTACTGCAATTGAGAATATAAGAGATAATCTTTCAAGGGAAAAGAATAGTTATATTTTAATCTATAATGTTCTTGAGAAATATGATTATTCAAATTTAATCATTGATTATTTGATTAAACTCATACTGAATGCTTCTCAAAATGGTAAAACTTGCTTCGGGGGTTTCACTCACTTTGTTATTAGAAACCTTTTATCGTAATTTTGTGTCACCGCGATTTTTGGAGAGATTTGCATTTGTTTTCCATATTTATCTTGAAGATGATCAGATTCATGCAAGCATGATAAAACTATTTAGGTTGCTCAACACCCGAGGTAATAAGTTATAAAAATTTAATTTCAAATAATTTGGAAAGTCAAATCAAGCGAAATCTTTGTGGCGAGCATGAAAGACTATGAAACCAAAATGCAAAATCAATTTGACTTTATCTCAGCGCTTGTGGAGAATGCTAGAATTGATGACTATCGCCTACTTATTGACACTATCTTATTAGTCTCAACCTTGTCAGAAAACAGCCAAGTGTTTAAAGAGAAAATTAGCGGTAATCAAAAAATAATTGCATTTATTAATGCGTTTATCCGCTATTACAAGGTAATTAATTATGCTAATTTTTTTTATTAATTATTTAGGACAAGCCTCAAATTTTCAAGCTCGTTTCCAACAGTTTAGCTTGTTTACCTTTAGAAGATTTAAATACCTTCATATAATAGTTGATTGATTTTTTAAAACTTTATTTTGATATTATTTTTTCTCAGAACAATTTTTATATAATTCTCAGGCGGAAGATTTGGAATGAGGGAGTTTTTTGTAGTTTATAAATGACGTTAAAGGAAAAATAAATAATTTGAGATGGGTTAATGAGATGAAAGTTAAAATATTAGTCCAATAAATATTAGATTACTATCAAGATTTAATATTGTCAGGATAGTGTTTGTGGATGTCAGTTTCAATGCAGCAAAATCTTTCATTGAGTCAAAGTATCGGGAAACGTCAAAAGCCTCAATTGAAGCTAAACACTCAATCAACCCATTTGGAAGAGAGAAAGATCCTAATCAGGAAGAATTCTGAGAATGGGTATATTGTTGAGAACCATCCACCAGCAACGGATGTTTCCAAGTCTGCTTCGTCTAAATTGGATGCAAGCAAATTTTTTGGCCTTCACTTCAGTCCAGATATTAACGAAGAATACACTTTCAAGGGGCCTTACTATTATATCATTCAAAAAAGTCATGGGAAGGAGATGCAAGATAAAGTAAGGAAATGTTTTGAGACATAGTCATAATGGACTTGTAGTTGAAAGTTGTCCCAAGAATCGATAAATTCAACTTGTCATACTTTGGAGTTTTTGATGGACATTCTTCTCAGGTGGTGCCAGATATTGTTGCACAAAAACTTGACCAATTTTTTGTTGAAAATCTCGAGTCGAAGCAAGAAATAACAGCAGCACTGAAAAATGGTTTGGTTTTTGTGGTTGAATTTTGCTGATTCTGTTTAGCTTTTAAGAAAACTGAAGAAGAGATTATTGCATATTTGAAGGAAAAGATGATTAGAGGAGGCACAACAGCTTTGTGCACAGTGTTTGATAAGGAACAAATATACACAGCGAATTTAGGGGATTCACAAATGATGGTTTTCCAGGAAAAGAGTTTTGTGAACCTCTCAAGTTTGCATGATTACTTTAATGAAGAAGAGCGGAAGACAATCGAGCAGAAAGGAGGAATTATATTAAAAAATCGGCTTGAAGGCGAGTTGGCTCTTTCTCGTTCAATCGGAGATTATAAATTTAAAAAGTACCTAAGCAGCGAGCCTGAGATGACATCACATCAACTTAGAGATGGAGATGAGTATATACTGTTGGCAACAGATGGTTTCTGGAATGTAATAATTTTTGAGGTAGTGTAATTTCTCATTTTCATGTAGGGACTGAATTCACAACAGACTCTTGATAAGATTGGTGAATTCAAAGAAATGTGTGGAGAGAAAAAGGGAACTGTGGAGCTTAGATTTTTAGGAGAGTTT
>Ga0182738_1003089_pt1 | contig 19267 bp, 8 predicted proteins | sample eDN5th30CBELigMG_FD_128876 | JGI IMG/M metagenome (GOLD analysis project Ga0182738, IMG submission 128876) | Enriched Miracle-Growth compost microbial communities from Emeryville, California, USA - eDNA 5th pass 30_C BE-Lig MG (version 2)... ... | reverse complement strand
GCGCTGGAGGATCTCCGGGGCCGACGGTCCGGTGCTCGACTACCTCGGCCGGACCGACGACCAGGTGAAGATCCGCGGCTTCCGCATCGAACTCGGCGAGATCGAGACCGTGCTCGGCGGCCACCCGGCGGTGAACGCCGCGGCGGTCGTGGTCCGCGAGGACGAACCGGGACGTAAACGGCTCGTCGCCTACGCGGCCGGAACGGCGGACCCCGATACCCTCCGGATGTACGTCACCGACCGGTTGCCCGACCACATGGTTCCCGCCGTCACGGTCGTGCTCGACGAACTGCCGGTCACTCGCAACGGAAAGATCGACCGCAGAGCACTTCCCGAGCCGGTCTTCGGCCCGGCCGCCGAGAGTCGGCTGCCGGTGGACGAACTCGAACAGCGTCTGTGCGACCTGACGGCGGGTGTGCTCGGACTCGACGCCGTGGGCCCCGACGACGACTTCTTCGCCCTCGGCGGTGATTCGATCGTGTCCATCCAGCTCGTGTCCGCGGCGCGCGCCGCCGGGATCCGCTTCACCGCTCGGCACGTCTTCGAACACCGCAGCCCGGCCGGACTCGCCCGGGTCGCGGAGATCGAGGACGGGCCCGGGACGGTCGACGTCGAGGCGGCACTCGGGGAGGTCCCGGCGACCCCGATCGTCCACGACATGCTCGACCGCGGTGGACCGTACGCCCGCTACGCGCAGTCGCGTCTGCTCCTCGCACCCGCAGGGTTGACCCTCGATCGGCTGACCGACGGCGTCCAGGCCCTGCTCGATACGCACGACGCGCTGCGGGCCGTCTTCGACCCGCAGGCACGGGTGCTCGACGTCCGCCCGGTCGGTTCCGTCGGCGCGGCGGATGTCGTGACCCGCGTGGATATCTCGGGCTCGTCCGACCTGCAGGAGACGATCGTCGCCGCGACCGGGGCCGCCTACGCGGAACTCGATCCCGCCGCGGGCGCGCTCGTGCGCGTGATCTTCTTCGACGCCGGTCCCGACGCGCCGGGTCGGGTCTTCGTCGCGGTGCACCACCTCGTCGTCGACGGTGTGTCGTGGCGCATCCTGGTGCCCGATCTCGCCGGCGCGGTCGACGGGGTCGCACCGGTGCGCGCGGGCACGTCGCTGCGCCGCTGGGCACGGGGACTTCGCGACGCGGTGCCGGCGCGCAGATCCGAACTGTCGTTGTGGCGGCGGATCCTCGCCCCGGCGGGACGCGTGCGTCTGGCTTCCGGTGATCCGGATCCCGTGCGCCACACCATGGAGGAGACCGCGAAGGTGCAGGTCGAAGTTCCGTCCGAGCTCACCGACGCGCTGCTCACCACCGTTCCCGAGCGGTTCCACGCCGGCGTCGAGGATGTCCTGCTCACAGCGTTGGCTTTGGCGTCCGCGCGGGTGTGCGGCGACGGGGCGGTCGCGGTCGACCTCGAAGGACACGGCCGCGAGGAACAGGCCGTTCCGGGGGCGGATCTGTCGCGCACCGTGGGATGGTTCACCACGCTCTATCCGGTGCGCCTGGATGTCGCAGGACTCGACGTCGCCGACGCGTACGCCGGGGGATCGAGCGCAGGTGACGCTCTGAAACGCGTGAAGGAACAATTGCGGGAGATTCCCGACAGCGGAATCGGATTCGGGATGCTGCGGCACCTCGATCCCGTGGGCGGTCCGGAACTCGCGAGCGCCGGTGCCGTGGACATCGGATTCAACTATCTTGGCCGGTTCACGCTGGGGGAGACCGAGGGGCAGTCATGGGCCGGTGCTCCGGAGGGCTCGGCGCTCGGTGGGGCCACCGAGGCCGACATGCCCGTGGCGCACGCCGTCGAGATCGGTGTGCTCACCGACGATTCCGGTGCCGAACCGGTGCTGCGCGGAATGTTCGGGTACAGCCCCGATCTCGTTCCGGCGGAGACGGTGTCGGCGTTGGCCGACGAATGGATCGCGGCGTTGCGTGCGCTCGCCGGGCACGCGTCGGACGAGGACGCGGGCGGGTTCACACCGTCCGATCTCACGCTCGACGACCTCGACCAGTCGGAGATCGACGATTTCGCGCTGGAATTCGGCTGAGAACGGAGCGCTTGGCGGGGCGGTCTGTTTCGGTTAGCCTAACCAATCGTGACCGGGGCAACGCGCCCCGGCGGGAGACTCTGGGAGAACAACGATGCGCGTTCTGGAACGCAAGCGCGCGCGGGGCGCCGTGGCGCTCGGCGCGGCAGCTCTGCTGGCCGTCGGACTTGTGGGATGTTCGAGCGACGGTGACAGCAGCAGTGCCGAGAGCGGCACCGACTCCGTCGCGACGCGCACCTTCGAAGCGCAGAACGGCAGCATCGAGATCCCGGCCGACCCGCAGCGGATCGTGTCCTGCGGTTACGCGACCCTCCCGCTCATCCAGGCCGGCGCGAACCTCGCCGCCGTGTGCGAGTGGAGCCGCGAGCTCGACAACATGGACGAGGAGACCCTGGCCGCCTACGAGGCACTCCCGAAGGTCGCCCCCGACGGAGCAGTGGCGGAGCTCAACTACGAGGCCGTCACCGCCGCCGATCCCGACCTCATCATCATGGGTGTCCCGGCCCGCGTGAAGGAGCAGGTCGACGTGGCAAAGCTCGAGGCGCTCGCCCCGGTGGTCTTCGTCGGACTCACCGTTCCGGGTGAGTGGCGCGAACTCGGTGAGCAGTACGCCGATGCCGCGAACGTCAGCGACTCCTACGGGGAGTTCAAGGAGGAGTACGAGGCTCGCGCTGCCGAGATCGCCGACAAGTACGCCGGCTCGCTCGGGGGCCTGAAGTTCGCCGGCGTCTGCGGTGTGTGCGGTACCGAGCCCGGTGAGTTCTCCCGCGAGTACGCCTCGTCGTACACCACCAACCTGTTCGACGATCTCGGACTCGACTTCTACGGTGAGCCGACCGATCCCGAGGAGGTCCACTCCGAGTACCTGTCGGTCGAGCAGCTGTCCGAGAACCTCGGCGAGGCCGACGTGATCGTCTACGGCGTCGAGGCCGACGGTTCGCTGCCGCCCGAGCTGGAGGAACTGTTCGCCTCCCCGCTGTGGCAGGATCTTCCCGCCGTGAAGGCCGGCAACCTCGTCGCCGTCGAGCACTCCAGTGCGGCGACCTACGAAACCGCTCTGCTGGCACTCGATTCCATCGACGCCGAATTGGCGAAGCTTCCTGCGAACCAGAACCAGGAGTAGCCGCTGCTGCGGGCCAGCCCCGCACCACCGACCGAACGGCCCCCGACGTCCCGACGCGGGGGCCGTTCGTCGTCCGTGCCCGAATCGACCGTTCTCTACCGAAAGCGACAGATGACCCGTTCCACTGCGCTCGAAGACATCGTCCCGCTCTCGCCGCTGCAACAGGGCCTGCTCTACCTGAGTACCGTTGCGGCGCCGACCGGATCGGCATCCGACGACACGGACGAGACCGACCCCGACGCCTACACGGTGCAATCGGTGGTGCGACTCTCGGGCGCGGTCGACGAGGAGCGGATGGCGGCCTCCGCCCAGGCGCTGCTCGACCGCCATCCGGCACTGCGCACGTGCTTCCGTCCCCGTAAGGACGGCCGTACGGCGGGTCTCGTCGTCTCGGGAGTGGAGAATCCCTGGCGCAGCGAGGATCTGTCGGGTCTCGAACGCACCGAGGCGGAACGCCGGCTCGAGCGGATCGTCGAGGACGACCTGCACGACTGGTTCGACCTCACGCAGCCGCCACTCGTGCGCTGGACCTTCGTGCGGTTCGGCGCCGACGAGGTGCGCCTGCTGCTGACCGCCCACCACATCGTCGTCGACGGCTGGTCGTCGCCGATCCTGGTGCGCGAGCTGCTCGAGATCTACGCCGCCGGGGGATCGGCGTCGGGCCTACCGTCCGTGCGCCCCTACCGCGACTACCTCACGTGGCTCGGGCGCCAGGACCACGAGGCCGCCCGGTCGTTGTGGCAGGAGGCGCTCGACGGTGTGAGCGAACCGTCGCTCGTGGCCCCGCCGGGCGCGACCCGCTCGTCGGAACGCTGCGGCGAACTCGAGGTCCCGGTTCCCGACGGGCTCGGCGCGAAGCTCGCGGAGCTGACCCGCGCGAGCGGCGTCACGCTCAACACGGTGCTGCAGACCGCGTGGGCGATGCTCCTGTCCGGTCTCCTCGGCCGCGACGACATCGTCTTCGGCGCGACGGTCTCGGGCCGCCCCCCGGAACTCGCCGGCGTGGAGTCGATGGTCGGGCTGTTCATCAACACCGTCCCGGTGCGGGTGCGGCTCGATCCCACCGCGACCGTTACCGAGCTGCTGCGACGCGTGCAGCTCGAGCAGTCGCGCACCGTCGACCACCAGTATCTGGGCCTGTCCGAGGTGCAGCGCGCCGTCGGGATCGGTGAACTGTTCGACACCCTCACGGTGTTCGAGAGCTATCCCGTCGACCGCGACGCCCTCGAACGAGCGCAACGCGCCGGGGGAGTGACGATCACCGGCGTCGACGGACGCGACGCCACCAATTATCCGCTGGTACTCACCGCCGGCATGTCCGACAGGCTCGTCCTCAGGCTCGACCACCGCCCGTCGCTGATCGACGCGGACGAGGCCGCCGCCCTGGGCGCCCGACTCGTCGCAATCCTCGAGGCCCTGTGTGCCCGACCCGATGCGCGTGTCGCCGACCTCGATGTCCTGCCGTCCGCGGAACGGGAACACGTACTGAGCATCTGGTGCACCACACCCGCGGCGCCGTCGAGTGGCACCGTCGCCGAGCTGCTCGCGCACCGGTTCACCACCGGCACCGACCGCACCGCAGTGGTGTGCGGTGAGCAGGAATCGTCGTTCGGTGAACTCGGTGCGGCCTCGGCGCGACTCGCGCGGCTGCTCGTCGACCGCGGGGTGCGCCCCGACGACCGGGTCGGACTCGCACTTCCCCGGACCGGCACCATGGTCGACGCGATCGTCGCCGTCCTCACCGCCGGAGGCGCCTACCTGCCGCTCGACCCGTCCTATCCCGCCGACCGGCTGAAGCACATGATCACCGACGCCGCACCGCGACTGGTGGTCACCACTGGAGCCGTGCGCGCAGGTCTCGGCGACGTGCTCGACGGCGCCGACGTGCTGACACTCGACGACCCGGACGTCGGGGCCGCACTGTCGACGCTGTCGTCCGCTCCGCTCACGGACGCGGACCGGCGCGCTCCGCTCCACCCGGAGCACCTGGCCTATGTCGTCTACACCTCCGGTTCCACGGGTCTGCCGAAGGGCGTGGCCGTCACGCACGCCAATCTCGCCGATCTGCACGCCGCACAGACCGCCGGGCCCATGCAGGCCACCGATCGTGCGCCCCGCGACGGGCAGTGGCACGTGCTGCTGACCTATCCGTTCGCCTTCGACTCGGCGGTCGCCGCGCTCACCTGGCTCTTCGAAGGTCATGTGCTGCATGTGCTTCCCGACGAGTACCGCGCCGACGTCGACCACATCGTCGACTACGTGCGCACCCACGGCATCGACTACGTCGACACCGTGCCCGTCCTCATGAACCGCCTGCTCGACGCCGGGCTCCTCGCACCCGGCGGGCACGTCCCCGCGACCGTCACCGTGGGCGGCGAAGCGGTGAGCACCGCGCTGTGGCAGCGACTCGCCGCGAGCGACGTGGTGGCGACGAACTGCTACGGCCCCACCGAATGCACCGTCGACGCGACCTCCGCGCGCATCGCCGGGGACACCGTGACGATCGGCGGCCCGACCCCCGGCACGAGCGTGCGGGTTCTGGACCACTGGCTGCGTCCCGTGCCCGCCGGGGTCGCCGGTGAACTGTACGTCGCCGGAAACGGTGTCACCCGAGGCTATCTCGGCTGGCACGATCTCACCGCGGCGCGCTTCGTCGCCGATCCCCACGGGCCGGCCGGTTCCCGCATGTACCGCACTGGCGACGTCGTCCGCTGGACGGGCGACGGCGCACTCGAATACGTCGGCCGCGACGACGACCAGGTCAAGATCCGCGGATTCCGAGTGGAACCCGGCGAGATCGAGACCGCGCTCATCGCGCATCCGGCCGTGCGGAACGCCGTGGTGGTCGCACACACCGACGACCGGGGGACGACCCGACTCGTCGGCTACATCGACGGTGACGGACCCGACACCGCTGCCGTGCGGGCCGCGCTCGCCGAGCGGCTGCCCGACTACCTGGTCCCGGCCGTGCTCGTCGCTCTTCCCGTCCTTCCGGTCACGGCCAACGGCAAGGTCGATCGGAAGGCGTTGCCCGAACCCGACTTCTCGTCCCTGGCGGGTGCCGGCGAACCGCGCACCGAGACCGAGCGGACGCTGTGCGCCACCGTCGCCGACGTCCTCGGCCTCGACCGCGTGGGTGTCCACGACGACTTCTTCACCCTCGGCGGCGATTCCATCGTCTCCATCCAGCTCGTGTCGCGTCTGCGGGCGGCCGGGTTGCGTGTGACGGCCCGTCAGGTCTTCGAACTGCGCACCGCCGCCGCGCTCGCCGCAGCGTGCGAGGCACCCGCCGAGGAACCCCGGCGAGCCCGGACGGCGGCGACGGGCCCGGTGCCCGTCACCCCGATCGTGCACGAATCCCTCGCGTCCGGATCGTTCGACTCGCTGCGCCGGTTCACCCAGTCGCGGGTGCTCGTCGCCCCCGTCGGCTTGCGGGAGGCGGATCTCGTCGCGGGTGTGCGGGCACTGCTCGCGGCCCACCCGATGCTGCGCTCGCGGTTCACCGTGGGCGACACCGGACCGTCGTGGCTCGTGCCCGAGGGCCTCCCGGAGGCCGCGACGCTCGTCCGGCGGGTGGAGGTCCCGGCCACAGAGCAGTTCTCGTGGAGCGACCTCATCACCGAGGCGTCGTCGGAGGCCGTCGGCGCGCTCGACCCCGAGGCCGGGGTCGTGCTCCGCGTGGTCTTCCTCGACCCGGGACCGCAGCAGGCCGGGCGGATCGTCGTCGTCGCGCACCACCTCGTCGTCGACGGGGTGTCGTGGCGGATCCTGGTGCCCGACCTCGCCGGTGCCGTCGACGCGGCCACCCGAGGGAAGACTCCCGCGCCGGAGGACACCGGAACGTCCTTCCGGGAGTGGGCGGAATCGCTCGTCGAGGCTGCCTCGTCCGAGCGGATCACCGGAACGGGAGCGGTCTGGGAATCCGCTCTCGCCACCGAGGGTGCGCCCGCGGTGGGAAGCCGAGTCCTCGACCCGCAGCGCGACATCGTATCGACCTCGGCATCCGTCGAGATCGACGTGCCGATCGACGTCACCGAACGCATCCTCACCACCGTGCCGTCCGCCCTCGGTATCGGCACCGGCGATGTGCTGCTCGCGGCCCTCGCACTTGCCGTCACCGACGTCTGCGGCGGATCCGTCCTACGAGTGCATCTCGAGGGTCACGGCCGTGAGGAACAGATCGTGCCCGGCGCCGACCTGTCGCGCACCGTCGGATGGTTCACCTCCCTGTACCCGGTGACCGTCGAACTCGGCGGAGACCGTGTGCTCGACGGCGGCGATCCGCTCCGGGCCGTCGCCCACGTGACCGAGTCGTTGAAACGCATACCCGACAACGGGATCGGCTTCGGTCTGTTGCGCTTCCTCGGCGACGACCGCGACCGCTTCGCCGGTTACCGGGCCCCGGAGGTGATGTTCAACTACCTCGGCCGGATGACCCTCGGCGATACCACCGACTCCGCGTGGTCCGCCGCACCCGAGGTGGCCGCACTCGGTGGTTCCGTCGACCCGGCCATGCCGCTCGACCACGTCCTCGACGTCAACGCGATCACGGAGGACGGACCGGACGGCCCCGCACTGTCGGCGGTGTTCACCTACGCCACCGGCGCGCTCGACGCCGATCGCGCCCACCGGATCGGGCAACGCTGGCTCGAGGCACTGCACCTCCTCACCGACACGGTCACCGGCGGCGGCGTCGGTGCACCCGTACCGTCGGTGCTCACCGCGTCCGGCCTGTCCGTCGACGAGGTACTCGCGCTGCACGCCGAGAATCCGGACGGCATCGAGGACGTCGTGCCGCTGACACCCCTGCAGCGCGGCATGTACTTCCTGGCCGGACTGGACGAACCGTCGGGATCGGGCGGTGCCGCCGAGGGCGTCGACGTCTACACGATGCAGACCGACCTCGCTCTCGACGGCAGGGTCGACGCCGGGACGATGCAACGCTCGGTGCGTGCACTCGTCGACCGGCACGCCGTGCTGCGCACCGGCTATCGACTCGGCGCAGCGGGCGAACCGATCGGCGTCGTCCGTCGTACCGCCGAACCGCACTGGCAGGTCGTCGATCTCGGGGACGTCGAGCCCGGCGAACTCGACACGCGGGTGGCTGAACTGCTCGCCGCCGACCGCGCCCGCAGATTCGATCTCGCGGCCGCGCCCCTGGTGCGCTTCACGCTGGTGGTCGCCGGGCCGTCGCGGGCGCGACTGCTGTTCACGATGCACCACCTCGTCTCCGACGGCTGGTCCACCCCGCTGCTCGTGCAGGAACTCCTGCAGATCTACGCTGCCGGCGGATCCACCGCCGGACTCGCGCCCGTCGCGCCGTTCTCGGACTACCTCGACTGGCTCGGCGCACAGGATGTCGCGGCCGGTGTCGAGGTGTGGCGCGAGCTTCTCGACGGTGTGGACGAACCCACCCTCGTCGCACCGTCCGGAACGGCGTTGCGACCGGAGTTCCCCGCCGAACTGACGGTCGCCGTACCCGACGGACTGTCGCGGCGACTGGTCGAGGCGAGCCGCGCGCAGGGTGTCACGGTCAACGGGCTCGTGCAGACCGCCTGGGGTCTTCTCGTCGGATCGCTCACCGGCAGAAATGATGTCGTATTCGGTGCGATCGTCTCCGGCCGCGTCCCCGACGTGCCGGGGGTGGAATCGATGATCGGCCTGTTCATCAACACCGTCCCGGTGCGCGTTCGCACGGAGGCGGGAGAGTCGATCACCGACCTCGTCGCGCGCACGCACGGCGCACAGAACCGCGTGATGGACCACCAGTACGTGGGTCTCGCCGACATCCAGCGTGCCGTCGGCCTCGGCGAACTGTTCGACACCCTCGTCGTCTTCGAGAACTATCCCGTCGACCGCGATGCCCTCGCCGCGGCGCAACGGGACGGCGGCGTGCGGGTCGGATCGGTCGGGGGTTCGGACGCCACGAACTTCCCGCTCGTGCTGGTCGCCGGGTTGGAGGGCGAACTGCACCTCGGCCTCGAGTACCGGACCGATCTGTTCACCGAGGACGACGCCACGGCATTGGGGGAGCGGCTCGTCCGCATCCTCGACCAGCTCGTCGCCGAGAAGCCCGGCACCGTGGCGCGACTCGATGTGCTCACCGTCGACGAGCGGGCCGATCTGCGCAGCGACCGGTCGACGACCCCCGCGGCCCCGCCGAGCGGAGCGGCGACCGTCGCCGATCTCCTGGCACGACAGATCGCCCGTACCCCGCACGCACCCGCGGTGGTCGCCGACGGCACGACGCTGTCGTTCGCGGAACTGGGCCGGCGATCCGCGCGACTCGCCCGACTCCTCGTCGACGCCGGGGTCGGGCCGGAGACGGTCGTGGGACTCGCGCTGCCGCGATCCGAGCACATGGTCGTCGCGATCACCGCGGCGATCTGGTCGGGTGGTGTCTACGTACCGATGGACCCGTCCTATCCGCAGGATCGACTGGCGCACATGGTGTCCGATTCGCGTCCCCAGGTGATCGTCACGGTCGCCTCGGTTCTGGGTGGCATCGCCCCCGTCGCAGGCGACACGCGGATCGTGGTGCTCGACGACCCCGACCTGCAACTCGACGAATTCTCCACGGCCCCACTGACGGACGCCGACCGGCTCGGAGCGTTGCGCCCGCACAACGGTGTGTACGTCATCTACACCTCCGGTTCGACCGGACTGCCGAAGGGCGTCGCGGTCACGCACGCGAACCTGCTCAACCTGTTCGAGAGTCACCGCGCGGACCTCTACGTCCCGACCGTCGCGGCGTCCGGACGCGACTCCGTCGGCGTCGGGCACGCATGGTCGTTCGGCTTCGACGCGTCCTGGCAGCCCACCCTGTGGCTGCTCGACGGACACACCGTGCACGTCTTCGACGAGGACACCATGCGTGATCCCGAACGGATGGTCGCGTACACGCTCGAGCACGAACTCGACTTCCTCGAGGTCACCCCGTCCTTCCTCGACCGCATGCTCGCGGCGGGACTGTACGAGAGCGGACACCGCCCCGCCTCCGTCGGATTCGGTGGCGAGGCCGTCAATCCGGCGTCGTGGCAGCGACTGCGCGAGCTGACGGACGGGCGGGCCTTCAACCTCTACGGGCCCACCGAATGCACCGTGGACTCGCTCATCGGAGCCGTCACCGACGCCGACACACCGTGCCTCGGCCGGGCCGTGCACGGCGCCGGTGCCCACGTCCTCGACGCGATGCTCCGGCCCGTGCCGATGGGTGTGGTCGGCGAACTGTACGTCTCCGGTGCCGGGGTCGCCCGCGGATATCTCGGTCGGCCCGACCTCACGACGGTCCGGTTCCTGCCGGATCCCTTCGTCGCCGACGGCACCCGCATGTACCGCACCGGTGACCTCGTCCGGCGGGTCCGCGGCACCGACGGTCGGCCCGTGCTCGAATTCCTCGGCCGCGGCGACGACCAGGTCAAGATCCGCGGCTTCCGGGTCGAACTCGGCGAGGTGGAGGCCGCGCTGACCGCGGTGCGTGGCGTGCGGGACGCGGTCGTGAACGCGCACACCGACACTCGTGGAGTGACACGTCTGGTCGGCTACGTGACCCCGGACGGTGACGTCGATCCGGCGGTCGTTCGTGCCACCGTCGCCGAGCGCCTCCCCGACCACATGGTGCCCGCCGTGGTGCTCGTGCTCGACACCTTCCCCGTCACCGCCAACGGCAAGGTCGACCGGAAGGCGCTGCCCGAGCCGGACTTCTCGTCGCTGGTCGGCGCCCGTGCACCGCGCACCGACACCGAACGGGTCCTGGCCGGACTCGTCGCGGACGTGCTCGGACTCGAACGAGTGGGGATCGACGACGACTTCTTCTCCCTCGGTGGTGATTCGATCGTCTCGATCCAGCTCGTGTCGAAGGTCCGGGCGGCAGGATCGTGGATCACGACCCGTCAGGTGATCGAACTGCGCACCGTCGAGGCACTCGCGGCTGCGATCGACAGTGACGGCGGACGGACCCGTCCGGCAACCGTCGGCGACGCCACGGGCGAGGTCACCGTCACGCCGATCATGTGGGACACCCTCGACCGGTGGACCGGTCTGTCCCGGTTCTCGCAGGCACGGCTGCTCGTCGCGCCGGTCGGGCTCACGCTCGACACGCTGCGGACGGCGGTCGAGGCGCTCGTGACCGCCCACCCGATGCTGCGCTCGATCTTCCGTGTCGACGACGAAGGCCGGCCGTCGTGGAGGGTCCCCGAGTCCGTTCCCGACCTCACGGGATCCGTGCGGCGCGTCGACGCGACGAGCCGGGATTGGGACGATCTGTTCGACGAGGAACGTGAGAACGCCTACGCAGCACTCGATCCCGGAAGCGGAGTCATGGTGCAGGTCGTGTGGTTCGACTTCGGGCCGCACCGGGCCGGACGCGTCCTGATGGTCGTGAACCACCTCGTGGTGGACGGCGTGTCGTGGCGCATCCTCGTCCCCGACCTCGCCGACGCCGTCGAACAGGCCGAGCGCGGAGAGCCGGTGAGGCTGACGTCGAGCGGCACACCCTTCCGGGTGTGGGCGGACGAACTCGCGAAGGCCGCCCGCTCGGAGCGGATCACCGCGTCGTGGTCGGCCTGGCAGCCGGCCGTCGACGCCGACGAACCGATGCTCGGCTCGCGTCCGCTCGACCCGGCACGCGACACCGTCTTCTCGACCCGCTCGGCCCGCGTGCAGCTGCCCGTCGACGTCACCGAACGGATCCTGGCCGCGGACGTCGTCGACGACATCCTGCTCTCGGCCCTCGCTGTCGCGGTGGCCTCGGTGCGCGGCGGCGACCACGTCCGCATCGACCTCGAGGGACACGGCCGGGAGGAACAGGTGGTCCCCGGCGCCGACCTGTCGCGCACGGTCGGCTGGTTCACGTCGATGTATCCGGTGACGGTGGATCTGTCGGAGGTCGACGTGGCGTCCGCGTCCCGGGACACCGACGCGGCGGGCGCGGCGCTGCGCGCGGTGGCACGCGCGTCGCGGGAACGACCCGACAACGGCATCGGCTTCGGTCTGCTGCGTCGACTGAACCCGGACTTCGGCGACCGCTTCACCCGGTACGTGCCGCCGGCCGTCGTCTTCAACTACCTCGGCCGGCTCACGCTCGGCGAAGCATCCGGCAGCCCGTGGTCGGGCGCACCGGGTGCCGCGGCGATCGGCGGTTCGGTGGATCCGGACATGCCGCTCGACCACGTCCTGCAGGTGGACGCGATCACCGAGGACACCCCGGACGGCGCGGTTCTAGAATGCGAGTTCGCCGCCGCAGCGGACGTGGTCGACGCGGACACGCTCGCCGAGATCGCGCGGATCTGGCAGGACACGGTGCAGGTCGTCGTCACCGCGAGAGAACTCACCGGCACCGCGCCGTAGGGCGTCTCCGGCACCGCCTACTAGGGCACAGCGCGCCTGCACACATCGAAAGAAGGAGAACACCATGCTCGATCGCACTACCGTCCTCGCCGACACCGCCCGGATCCTGGACATCGACGTCGACGAACTCGACCCCTCGGCGAGCCTCGTCGACCAGGGACTCGATTCCGTCCGGCTGATGGCCCTCGTGGAACAGTGGCGCAGCGCCGGCGTCGAGGTCGACTTCGTGGACCTCGCCTCGGCCCCCGACCTCGAGCAGTGGATCGCGCTGCTCACCCGCGGATGAGCGGGTGATCGTGGCCGTCTTCGAGAAGCTCTTCATCGACCTCGACCCGCTGCGGACCAGCCGCGAGTTCCGGTACCTGTTCACCGCACGCGTCGTCTCCCTGTTCGGTCTCGGTTTCCTCATCGTGGCCGTGCCCGTGCAGGTCTACCAGCTCACCGGCTCGACGGCGCAGGTCGCCGCCGTCTCCGCGGTGATCGGTGTGACCACCTTCGGGGCCACCTTCGCGGGCGGGGTGCTCGCCGACCGGTACGACCGGCGGAACGTCATCGCCCTCGCTCGCGGCACCGCAGGCGTCGCCTTCGCGCTGCTGGCGATCAACGCGTTCCTGCCCGAACCGCAGATGTGGGCGATCTACGTGCTCGCCGTCGTCGACGGCATCGCGGGCGGGATCTCGGCGACCGCGCTCATGGCGGTCACCCCCAGCCTGATCCCGCGCGACAAGCTCGCTGCGGCCGGAGCGCTCATGGCGCTGACCGCCGACCTCGGCTCCATGATCGGCCCGGCGCTCGGCGGTGTCGTCATCGCCGCCGGTGGTGTGGGCGTGGCCTACGCGCTCGCGGCGTTCACCACCGCGATCACCACCTTCTGCATCACCCGCCTGCCGTCGCTGCCCCCGACGCATGTCGCGGAGGAGTCACCGCTGAAGTCTGTGGTGTCGGGCTTCCGGTACGCGGCACACAACCGCGTGGTGGGGCAGGTGCTGATCGTCGGGTTCCTCGCGATGCTGCTGTCCGGCTGGGCCGTGCTGATCCCGGAGTTCGCCGACGAGGTGCTCGGCGTCGGACCGTCGGTGGTGGGCCTGCTCTACACCGCGCCCGCAGTCGGAGCCGTGATCGGCTCGCTGACCAGCGGCTGGACCGGCTCGATCCGCCGGTACGGGCTGGTGGTGTACCTGCTCATGGCGGTGTCCGCCGCCGGTCTGGTGGGTGCCGGCGCGACCGGCGTCCTCGCCGTCGTGCTGCTCGGCCTCGCCGCGCACGGTTTCGGCGACTCGCTCGCGGACGTCGTGCGGTACGCGACCGTCCAGCGCAACACCTCCGACGAGTACCGCGGACGGATCGCGGCCGTGTGGGGCGCGCAGGTGACGGCCGGTACCTCCGTCGGCGCAGTCGCGGCGGGCGTCGTGGCCTCACTGGTGCCGATCTCGATGGCCCTGACCGTCTACGGCGTGGCCGGTGTGGTGATCATCGCGATCATGTTCGTCGCGACCCCGACGCTGCGGCGGTTCGAGGACGCGGGCGATCTCGAAGCTGTGGGCTGACCTGCGGGTCGATGAGCGGGGCCGGGGTGAACCCCGGCCCCGCCTTCGCGTCGATCAGCGCCTTCGCGTCATACCCGTCCGTCGCGCGCCCAGGCCTCCACGGCCGAATACCCTTCGCTGACGCCCTGGGTGTAGGCGACGAGCGCGCCGTACAGCCGGGATCCCTCGGTGGCGAGCTCGATGGTGCCCACCCAGTCGGCAGCGCGTGCCATGACGTGCGCGGAGATGTCCTGCCGGTCGCGGGTCGCGGACGACACGATCCGGAACGCCTCGTCGGCGATCCGGAAGGTCTCGGCGACACCGCGCCAGAAGTACTCCGCGTCCATGGCAGAGCGCAGCGACTCGTAATCCGTCGTGTCCTGCATCGCCGTGGCGTGTGCCAGCCGCTGCAGAGCATGCTCCGCAGCCCCGACGGGGAAGTACGTCACGTCGTCGATGGTGTCCTTGCCGCCGCTTGTCGTTCTCACCGCAGAGATGGTGCCCGATCTCGAGCGAATACGAAACAGCGCGTAGGTAACGGTATAGGCACGCGGCGTGTCGCCTACCCGGCCGCCGCCGGACGGTTCTGGATCAGGCACACGCACGACACCAGCAGGGCGGCGCAGACCAGAACGGCGACGAACACCGGCGCCACGGACGCCGCCAACTGCGCCGCGTCGGGAGCCCCCATCGTGGTCTCGTCCGCTGCTGCACCACCGAGCGCGGCGTTGGCGAGCGCACCGAACACCGCCACACCGACCGCGCTGCCGATCGCGCGAGCGAAGGCGTTCGCCCCCGTGACGACGCCCCGCTCCGACCACTCGACACTCGACTGCGCCGCGATCAGCGACGGGCTGGCGATCAACCCCATCCCGAGACCGACGAGCACGCAGCAGACCGCGACCTGCCAGGGAGCCGACTCCACACCGACCTGCGTCAGCAGTGCCGCGCCGCAGAGCAGCGGCACCGCACCCACCAGGCCGGTGTTGCGGAAACCGATCCGCAGGTAGAACCGGCCCGACTGCGCCGCCGCGATCGGCCAGCCGATCGTCATCGTCGCCAGCGTGAAGCCCGCGACGAGCGCGGTGGTCCCCAGCGCGCCCTGCACGAACGACGGAACGTACGAGGTCAGACCCAGCACGACCGCCCCCACCAGGCACGATACCGCGCTGGTGGTGACGAGCACCCGCCGCGTGAACAGGCGGATCGGCAGGATCGGCTCGGCTGCGCGGGACTCGATCCACACGAACACCGCGATCAGCGTCGCGCCCGCGGCGAAGATGCCGATGCTCGGCGCCGACGTCCACGCCCACGACTGGCCGCCCTCGAGCAGTCCGAGGATCAACAGGGCGGCGCCCGCCGCGAGGGTCGCCGCGCCGGCCCAGTCCACCCGCGGTCGTGGTCCGGCCGGTTTCTCCTCGCGGAAGTTGCGGACGAGCACCCACGCCGCGAGGGCGCACAACGGCAGGTTGACCCAGAAGATCCACCGCCACGACAGGAAGTCGGCGAAGATGCCTCCCACGGCCGGGCCGACCACCGCCGACATGCCCCACACGCTGGCCAGATAGCCCTGCGCCTTGGCCCGCTCGGCGACCGTGTAGATGTCCCCGGCGATGGTCTGCGCCATCGGCAGCACCGCACCGGCGCCGAGTCCCTGCACCGCGCGGAACGCGATCAGCGCCGGCATGCTCCACGACAGCGCGCACAGCACCGAACCCGCCGCGAACACCCCGATCCCGAACAACAGGAGCGGAGTGCGGCCGAAGACGTCGGAGAGCTTGCCGTAGACGGGGACGAGCACCGCCTGCGTGAGCAGGTAGGCGGAGAACAACCACGGAAACTGCGTGAAGCCACCCAGGTCCGCGACGATCGTCGGGACCGCGGTGGCCAGGATCGTGCTCTCGAGCGCCACGAGGGAGGTGGCGAGCATCAGAGCGATGAGGATCGGGCCCCGATCGGACCTGAACCCGACGTCCACCCGCGACGATGCGGCCATGCCACTCCTGTTCTCGCTCGCGTCGCTGCTCCGTCGTGCTGTGACCGAGTGGGATATCCGCCACGGGGTGCGGTACGCCCACTCGATGAGCACTAGGGTGTCAGCGTGCGTCCTTCACTCGAGTCCTACCAACACCTCGCCGGCGGCAAGGTGCGTGATCTGTACGTGATCGACGACGAGCACCTGCTCCTCGTCGCCAGTGACCGGATCTCGGCCTACGATCACGTGCTCGAGACCCCGATCCCCGACAAGGGGCGGGTCCTCACTGCGATGAGCGTGTTCTTCTTCAAGCTGCTCGACGCCACCAACAACCATCTCGCGGGAGAACCCGACGACGAGCGTATCCCCGAGGAGGTCCTCGGCCGTGCCCTCGTGGTCAAGCGCCTCGAGATGGTGCCCGTCGAGTGCGTCGCCCGCGGCTTCCTCACCGGCTCCGGCCTCCTCGACTACCAGGCCACGGGCTCCGTCTGCGGTGTCGCCCTGCCCGAGGGTCTCGTCGAGGCCAGCAGGCTGCCCGAGCCGATCTTCACCCCGGCCAGCAAGGCCGCGCTCGGCGACCACGACGAGAACATCTCGTTCGACGACGTCGTCGAGAAGGTCGGCCTGAACCTGGCGATGAAGCTGCGCCAGGACACGCTCGACATCTACGACCGCGCCGCCATGTACGCCTCCGAACGCGGCATCCTGCTCGCCGACACCAAGTTCGAGTTCGGTCTCGACAAGGCCGGCAACCTGGTGCTCGCCGACGAGGTCCTCACTCCGGATTCGTCCCGCTACTGGGACGCGAACGAGTACGAGGAGGGCAAGGTGCAGCCCAGCTTCGACAAGCAGATCGTCCGGAACTGGCTCACCGGACCCGAATCGGGCTGGGACCGCGCCTCCGACACCCCGCCCCCGCCGCTGCCGCAGTACGTCGTCGACAAGACGCGTGCCCGCTACATCGAGGCGTACGAACGTATTTCGGGAATGTCCTTCGACGATTGGATCGGCTGACCGCATATGACCTCCTCGAAGATCACTCCGCCGGTCGCGAAGAAGGTGCCGCTCGAGCGCACCCACCACGGGCACACCTTCGTCGACGACTACGAATGGCTGCGCGACAAGAACGACCCCGAGGTCGTCGCGTACCTGGAAGCGGAGACCTCGTACACCGAGGCGCAGACGGAGCATCTCGCCCCGCTGCGTGAGGCGATCTTCGAGGAGATCAGGTCGCGCACCCAGGAGACCGACATGTCGGTCCCCACCCGGATGGGCAACTGGTGGTACTACGCCCGCACCGTCGAGGGCAAGCAGTACGCGATCCAGTGCCGGTGCCCGATCGCCGACGCCGACGACTGGACACCGCCGAACGTCACGCCGGGTGTCGAACTCCCCGGCGAGCAGGTGCTCCTCGACGGCAACGTCGAGGCCGAAGGGCACGAGTTCTTCTCGCTCGGGGCGTTCTCGATCAGCCACGACGGCACCCTGCTCGCGTACTCGACCGACGTCGTCGGCGACGAGCGCTACACCCTGCGCATCAAGGACCTCACCACCGGTGGGATGCGGGCGGACGAGATCCCCGGCACCGCACCGGGAGCGACGTGGGCGCTCGACCACAGTCACGTCTTCTACCAGACGGTCGACGAGTCGTGGCGGCCCGACACCGTCTGGCGGCACAAGCTCGGCACCTCCGTCGACGAGGACGTGAAGGTCTTCCACGAACCCGACGAGCGGTACTGGGTGTCGATCGGATCGACCCGCAGCGAGAAGTACCTCATGATCTGGGTCGGATCGAAGATCACCACCGAGGGGTGGGTGCTCGAATCCGAGAACCCCACAGGCGAATTCCGCGTGATCCTGCCGCGGCGCGAAGGTGTCGAGTACGGCGCCGAGCACGCCGTGATCGCCGGTGAGGACCGCTTCCTGATCCTGCACAACGACGTCGACCCCGAGACGGGGGAGAAGGCCGAGAACTTCGTCTTCGCCGAGGCTCCCGTCGACGACCCGTCCGCGCTGCGCACCCTGATCGAGCACCGGCACGACGTGCGCCTCGAGGACGTCGACGCGTTCGAGGGACACCTCGTGCTCGGCTACCGCCGCGAGGCCCTCACCCGGCTCGCGGTGTGGCCGTTGACCGACGAGGGCTACGGCACGCTCACCGAACTCGAGTTCGACGAGGAACTCTTCGCCGTCGGACCGGGCGCGAATCCCGAATGGACCCAGCCCACACTGCGTCTGGGCTACACGTCGTTCATCACCCCGAGCCGGATCTACGACTACACGGTGAGCACCGGCGAGCTGGAACTGCTCAAGTCGCAGCCGGTGCTCGGCGATTTCGACCCGACGCTCTACGAGCAGCGCCGCGAGTGGGCGACCGCCGAGGACGGCACGAAGATCCCGCTGTCGATCGTCGCGCGCAAGGGCACCCCCGAGAACGCCCCCACGCTGCTGTACGGCTACGGCTCGTACGAGGCCAGCATCGACCCGGCCTTCTCCGTCGCACGCCTGTCGCTGCTCGACCGGGGCATGGTCTTCGCGGTCGCGCACGTGCGCGGCGGCGGCGAGATGGGCCGGCACTGGTACGAGAACGGCAAGTCGCTGACGAAGAAGAACACCTTCACCGACTTCGTGGCGTGCGCGCGGCACCTGATCGACACCGGCGTCACGAGCCCGGAGAAGCTCGTCGCCGACGGCGGCAGTGCCGGTGGCCTGCTCATGGGTGCGGTCGCGAACATCGCGCCCGAGCTGTTCGCCGGCATCCTCGCAAACGTCCCGTTCGTCGACCCGCTCACCTCGATCCTCGATCCGTCCCTGCCGCTCACGGTGATCGAGTGGGACGAGTGGGGCAACCCGCTCGAGAACCCCGAGGTGTACGAGTACATGCGCTCGTACAGCCCCTACGAGAACGTCGAGGCCAAGGACTACCCGGCGATCCTCGCGATCACCAGCATCAACGACACCCGCGTGCTCTACGTCGAACCCGCCAAGTGGGTCGCCAAGCTGCGCGCGACGAAGACCGGCGATGCCCCCTTGCTGCTCAAGACGGAGATGAGCGCGGGGCACGGCGGTGTGTCGGGTCGCTACGAGAAGTGGCGCGAGGTCGCGTTCGAGTTCGCATGGGTGCTCGAGACGTCCGGCGCCTACCGCGCGGAGGCGTCCGCGCAGTAGCGGCTCGTCCTCGAGCACTACCTGCCGTGAGCTACTCGTATCCGCTCGCTTCTTCGTCATCCGCTACGGCAATT
>Ga0182738_1003088_pt1 | contig 19269 bp, 16 predicted proteins | sample eDN5th30CBELigMG_FD_128876 | JGI IMG/M metagenome (GOLD analysis project Ga0182738, IMG submission 128876) | Enriched Miracle-Growth compost microbial communities from Emeryville, California, USA - eDNA 5th pass 30_C BE-Lig MG (version 2)... ... | reverse complement strand
TGGATCGAAGACTACAACGAGATCCATCCTCATTCCGGGCTCAGAATGCACTCGCCTCGCGAGTTCAGACGAGCCCAACCATGACGCCAGGGTGTCCGGTCAGACAGGGGCAACTCCAGGCTGGCCAAATCCCACTTGGCGGCCACCAAGTGATGGCATTGACTAATTTTCCCAAATTGCTCTTGAGAAAACTCTCGTCTGTCGCAAGAGCAAGGGATCTATGTAAGGAATCAGGGGTCCAACTAGGCAGCTCCAAAGCTTGTCGATTGGCGTTCCGACAAAAGTGCATCAATGCGCACCATTCACGGTATGCCGCGTATAGAGCGTCTTGATCGCCATTTCTGGCGCCTCCATCGATTTCTAATCTGTTGCCGGTATCGAGTTGCGAAATAGTGTCCAGGAGTGAAATTTGCGCTTCCCTGGCGGCCGCAGGGGTCAGAGAATAGTCCGAGCGCCCTACGCCACGCCAAATGAGTTGGCTGCTGTATCCCGCTCGTGACCCTAATTTATCAAGGGTTGAAATGAAATCCGAAGCAGAACTAAAGGCGAGCTGCTTAAAAAGCATAATGCTCCAATCCATTCATAGTCACTCCGCCGCCTCCTTGGCGCTCTTCCCGCCACCACCATTCCCCCGCTTCACCTTCCCACGCACCGGCGTTGCCCTGGCGCTGTCGGCCCCTTTCGCCCTCCGGGCCAGCAATTCTCGCAAGAACTGCCCCGTATAGCTCTCCTCCACCGCCGCCACCTGCTCGGGCGTGCCGATGGCCACGACGCGGCCGCCGCCGTCGCCGCCTTCGGGGCCCATGTCGATGATCCAGTCGGCGGTCTTGATGACTTCCAGGTTGTGCTCGATCACGACCACCGTGTTGCCGGCGTCGGCCAGCTCGTGCAGCACTTCGAGCAGCTTGGCGACATCGTGGAAGTGCAAACCGGTCGTCGGCTCGTCGAGGATGTAGAGCGTGCGACCGGTCGCACGGCGTGACAGCTCCTTGGCGAGCTTGATGCGCTGCGCCTCGCCGCCCGACAGCGTCGTCGCCTGCTGGCCGATCTTGATGTAGCCGAGGCCGACGCGGTGCAGCGTCTCCAGCTTGTCGCGGATCGACGGCACGGCGGCGAAGAACGTGACGCCTTCCTCCACCGTCATGTCGAGCACGTCGGCGATGGATTTCTCGCGAAACATCACCTCCAGCGTCTCGCGGTTGTAGCGCTTGCCCTTGCACTGGTCGCAGGTGACGTAGACGTCCGGCAGGAAGTGCATCTCGATCTTGATGACGCCGTCGCCCTGGCACGCCTCGCAGCGGCCGCCCTTGACGTTGAACGAGAAACGGCCCGGCCCGTAGCCGCGCGTCTTGGCGAGGGGCAGACCCGCGAACCAGTCGCGGATCGGTGTGAAGGCGCCGGTGTACGTCGCAGGGTTCGAGCGCGGCGTGCGTCCGATGGGCGACTGGTCGATGTCGATCACCTTGTCGAGGTGCTCCAGGCCCTCGATCCTGTCGTGACGGCCGGGCGCCTCGCGCGCGCCGTTGAGCTTGCGGGCGACGGCTTTGTAAACCGTGTCGATCAGGAACGTGGACTTGCCGCCGCCGGAGACACCGGTGACGCATGTCAACACGCCGAGCGGAATTTCCGCCGTGACGTTCTGCAGGTTGTTCTCGCGCGCGCCGATGACCTTGAGCGTGCGGTTCTTGTCGGGCTTGCGGCGCGTCTTCGGTAGCGGGATCTGCCGCTTGCCGGTGAGATATTGTCCCGTGAGCGAAGCCGAATTGCCCATCACCTCGTCGGGCGTGCCCTTGGCGATGATCTCGCCGCCGTGCACGCCGGCACCCGGACCGATGTCCACCACGTAGTCGGCGGTGAGGATGGCGTCCTCGTCATGCTCGACGACGAGCACTGTATTCCCGAGATCGCGCAGATGACGCAGTGTCACGAGCAGGCGCGCGTTGTCACGCTGATGCAATCCGATCGACGGCTCGTCGAGCACGTAGAGGACGCCCGTGAGGCCCGACCCGATCTGGCTCGCGAGGCGAATGCGCTGACTCTCGCCGCCGGAGAGTGTGCCGGACGAGCGCGACAGCGTGAGATAGTCGAGGCCCACGTCCACGAGGAACTGCAGCCGCTCGCGAATTTCTTTCAGGATGCGCGTTGCGATCTCGGTTTGCTGCGCGGTGAATGTCGCGGGAACGTCGCGGAACCAGTCGTTGGCAGCGCGGATGGAGAGATCGGTCACCTCGCCGATGTGGCGGCCGCCGATCTTCACTGCGAGCGATTGTGGCTTCAAGCGGTAGCCATGGCACGCTTCGCACGGATGGGCACCCTGATAGCGCGACAGCTCCTCGCGCACCCACTCCGAATCCGTCTCGCGCCAGCGCCGCTCGATATTGCCGATGACGCCCTCGAACGCCTTGGATGTGCGATACGTGCGCAGCCCGTCCTCGTAGGCGAACTCGATCTCCTCGCCGTTCGAGCCGAACAGGATGACGTCCTGCACCTTCTTCGGCAGTTTCTCGAACGGCGTCGACATCTGCACCTTGTAGTGCCGCGCGATCGCTTGCAGCGTCTGCTCGTAGTAGGGCGACGTGGCGCCGGTCTTCGCCCACGGCCAGATAGCACCGCCCTCGAGCGAGAGCGAGCGATCGGGCACGACGAGGTCCGCCTCGAACCTCAGTTCGGTGCCGAGGCCGTCGCACTTCGGACAGGCGCCGGCGGGCGCGTTGAACGAGAAAATGCGCGGCTCGATTTCCTCGATCGTGAAGCCGGACACCGGACACGCGAACCGCGCCGACAGGACGATGCGCTCATGCGTCTCGTTCTTGTTCTGTAGGACCGCACTGTCGTTAGCTTCTCCCCTCCCCCTGGAGGGGAGGGGTCGGGGGTGGGGGGAACCCGCAGCTTCGGAGTCCGATCCTTCACCCCACCCCGCGCCTGCGGCGCGACCCTCCCCGTCAAGGGGAGGGTTGGACTTGCGTAAGGCTTTTGCAGAAGCCGCCAGGAGAGGCTTGTCGACGAGCTCGATAATCGCGACGCCATCCGCCAGGGCCAGCGCCGTCTCGAAGCTGTCGGCGAGGCGCGACGCGATGTCGGGGCGCACGACGATGCGGTCCACCACCACGTCGATGTCGTGCTTGTACTTCTTGTCGAGCTTCGGCGCCTCGGCGATGTCGTAGACCGTGCCGTTGATCTTGACGCGCTGGAAGCCCTTCTTCTGCCACTCGGCCAGCTCCTTGCGGTACTCGCCCTTGCGGTCGCGCACGACCGGCGCCATCAGCATCAGGCGCGTGCCTTCGGGGAGTGCCAGCACCTTGTCGACCATCTGGCTGACGGTCTGGCTCTCGATTGGAAGCCCGGTCGCGGGCGAGTAAGGAACGCCGACGCGCGCGAAGAGGAGGCGCAGGTAGTCGTAGATCTCCGTCACCGTGCCGACGGTCGAGCGCGGGTTCTTCGAGGTCGTCTTCTGCTCGATGGAGATGGCCGGCGAGAGGCCGTCGATATGGTCGACGTCCGGCTTCTGCATCATCTCCAGGAACTGGCGCGCATAGGCCGACAGGCTCTCGACGTAGCGGCGCTGGCCCTCGGCATAGATGGTATCGAACGCGAGCGACGACTTGCCCGATCCCGACAGACCCGTGAACACGATCAGCGCGTCGCGCGGGATCTCGAGATCGACGTTCTTCAGATTGTGCTCGCGGGCGCCACGCACATGGATGGTCTTGGCCAGATGCGGGGCGGCAGGCTGGGTCGGCGTGCTCTTGCTCATGATCGGTTTGGTACCGGAACGCGTGTCGGGCGGCAATGCAACCTGGCGTCTCACGCACAGCTCGTTGAGACGGCTTCGGTCCGCGATTTGGGTAGCGATCGGTCGGCTTTCAACGGCTCGATGCACTCCTGATACCGGCGAACGAGACAGCGCTTGTCGCTACCGCAGGTGTCACCTACGCTGTCCGGACAAATATCGCGGGGGAGATGCAGTCGTCCTCGCAGCCTCTGGAGGAAGCGGATGCTCAAGTATTTCGACTCGTCCTACGTCGGCACCGTCGACATGGAGAATTGCGGCTATCTCGGTACGCCGATCAACGATCGCGACTATTCCAACGAGGAGCTGGCAGGAGCCCTCTACAAGGCCGAGAAGTACGCCCAGACCATGGACCGTCTCGGCTACGACACGTTCTGGATGGCCGAGCACCACTTCCAGCCGGAAGGCACCGAGTGCATCCCGAACCTGCTGATGATGGCGATGCACCTGTGCGGCATCACCAAGAACATCCGGATCGGCTGCGGCTTCAACGTCGTACCCATGTGGCATCCGCTGCGGCTCGCGGAGGATTATGCGACGGCCGAAATTTTGACTCGCGGGCGTACCGTGTTCGGAGTCGCGCGGGGCTATCACACGCGCGAAGTTGAAACATTCGGTTCGCCCCTGACCGACCAGGACGCCAACCGCGAGATGTTCGAGGAGGGCTGCGATCTCATCTTCAAGGCCTTCAACGAGAAGAAGTTCAGCCACAAGGGCCGCTTCTGGACCTGCCCGCCGGAAGTGCCCTATCGCGGCTATACGCTCAAAGAGATCACGCTGGTGCCGCGGCCGTTGAAGCTCCCGGTCGAATGCTGGCAGCCGATCCAGTCGGGCTCCGACCGCGCGTTCGATTTCATGGCAAAGCACGGCATCTGCGGTGTGATCGGCGGCGGCTCTGCCGAAGGTGGCGCGGTGCAACGCCACATCGACGGCTTCCGGGCTGCCTACAAGCGCCGCGGCGTCGACATCGCACCCGGCGAACGCATGTCGATCGGGTTCCAGTTCCACATCGCCTCCTCACGCGAGCAGGCGATGAAGGAAGCCGCGATCTACTACGAAGAGAACATGAAGATGTTCGGCGAGCTGCGGCTCGTGCGGGCCATCGGCGACGATCAGATCGCGGCCATGCGCAACCCGGCGCTCGTCGCGAACACCAAGCTGCCGCGCATCGAGGATGCGGTGAAGGCAGGCGGCTTCCTGGCAGGCACGGCCGACGACATCATCGAGACGCTGAAGAAGACCGAGGCGACACTCCCTGGGTTGGAGCGCGTGGCGTGCTCGCTGCCGCTCGGCACGCCGCTGTCGCAGGCCCTCGAGCAGCTCGAGCGGTTCGCGAAGGAAGTCATGCCCGCATTCGAGGGCCGGAAGAAAGCCGCAGCCGCGGAATAAGCGTATCCAAGATGCGGCGCCGGCTCAGGGCTTCTTCTTGACCGCTTGCGGTTTGGCGGCGGCCGCGGGCGTCGCGGTCGCGCCACCGATAGATGGGGCGCCCGCGGCCCAGCCGCCGGTCCCGACGACGCTGCAGTCGTCCTTGCCCGACGTCCAGCGTCCGACGTCCGCGATCATCAGTTCGGCCTGGGGCGCCGGGAAGCGGACGTTCTTCGACTCGATCAGCGAGCCCGATCCCGATGGCGCAATCGAGATGGCGAAAGCGCGAAGCACGCCGCGCGATGTTTCCTCGTCGCGCGTGAGGACCGCGATCTCGATGGGCGTGCCGTCTGTCGGCGAGTCGGCCTTGGCATGGAAGACGTGCGTCTTCTTGAGCGAGCCTTCAGGCCCGAACCAGCACTTCAACGCGCCGCGGGCGATACGGGCGTAGACCTCGATCGGCGGATCGGCGCTCGTCACCGTGGGCGACACCCCGGGACCGAGGGAGTTGGTGAAGGTTTTCAGAGCCGAGCTGTCGCCGGACAGGTTCTTGATCGTCGAGGAATCCGCGGAACACCCGCCACATAGCGTGGCAAGCGCGAGCAGGACCGGCCAGCGATTGTTTCCGACGGGCGTCATGCCCCTGGCTCCCCCGAGTCGCAGTGTGCGAATGGCGCACAATCTCCGAGGGGCGGAGACGGTGCAAGCCTCGCAAGCCGGGACACAGGTGAATGAGATCTGGACCGGATTATGGCGAAAGCCGGGCGGCAATCGGACGCTGCCGGCGCTGATACGAGGCGAAGGCCCTCTACTCCGGTTCGAACCGTGCTTCGTCGACGGTCAGCCTGCGAGGGCGTCGGGATTGCGCTCGCCAAGCCGGCGCGAGCGGGGCGAGGCATCGCGGGGCTCGGGAGCCTCGGCCTTGGCCAGATCCTCGGCGGCGAGATCGCGCTCTGCCTGTGCAACCTCGAGCTTGGCCCGCAACCCGTCGACGGACGTCTGCAGATTGTCCCGGCGCTGCCGGGCCGCCTTGGCGAAGGTCGAATAGGCGAAGTGCTTGGCGTCGCGCACACCGGTGCGCTCTTCCTCGTTCGCGATCTGGCGATCGAGATCTTCCGCCATGGTCTCGAACTCTCGGATCATGGCTTCAAGGTCGGCGACCTTGCGCGCCTTCTCGCGGGCTTCGAACCGCATCAGACGAAGAGCGCTCTCTCGTGGCCTCATAACGCATTACCCCCACTCGCTCGATGTACTCTACGCCGAACCGCAAATTCAATTTCCGTGCCACTCATTTAGGCCGGCTTCTTCGCGTAGCGCAAGACCAACGATGCGTCCGGCCATAGCGGTCTGGCATGGAGTGTGCCAGCCTGAGCCCTTCGACCGGACAAGACCCGCGCACTTTGCCCCAAGCCGCTTAAGTTGCGGTAAAGCAACTCTCATCGCGGGAATTCGGGGACATCGCCTCGGCACCGGCGCGGATCGGGACAGTCTCAAACAGCCTGATGGTCCGTTCGTCAAGTAAGGAATCGCCGCAAGGCCCAGTCCGTAATCGGATTTTTTCGGAGCAGAGGCATCGCGCGGGGACCGATTCCGCCAGTCCGAGGTGTCGCGAATCGGATCTGAAGTTCGAACATTCGACTAGGGACAGAAGCGCAAATCAGGTAATGATCCACGAGATAGTTCGTGCGCGGTCGAGGCGAGTTGGGTGGCTCGTCCCAGACTGGCACAAGTAAATCCACGTCGACGGAAGATCGAATTGACCGTGCGGAAAGCTCGCGGCGGCTGGGTGATTGCGCGCCTGTGAGATGGGTTCCGAAGAGGCTTCGATCATGTGTGAGGGCATTAGAAGTAACGATTCGAGGCGCGCGAAAAGGAGTTTGTTAACCTCTGGATCTTACATTTCGAAATCGTGAATGAGCGATGCGGGGCGACGCATCGGTGGGGCAAGGCTCGGGGCAGCGGGTCCGGCGCAAGCCGGAGAAGAGAGGTTCGAATGCGGGTCCTTTTGATCGAGGACGATAACGCCACGGCACAGAGCATCGAGTTGATGCTCCAGTCCGAAGGCTTCAACGTCTACACGACCGACCTTGGGGAAGAAGGCGTCGATCTTGGCAAGCTTTACGACTATGATATTATTCTATTGGATATAAATCTGCCGGACATGAGCGGCTACGACGTGCTGAAGCAGTTGCGCGTGTCCAAGGTGCAGACGCCCATCCTGATCCTGTCCGGTTTGGCTCAGATCGACGACAAGGTGAAGGGGCTGGGCTTCGGTGCCGACGACTACATGACGAAGCCGTTTCACAAGGACGAGTTGGTGGCCCGCATACACGCAATCGTTCGCCGTTCGAAAGGGCACGCCCAATCGGTCATCGAGACGGGCGAGCTGAAGGTGAATCTCGACACCAAGACGGTCGAGGTGCACAGCCAGCGCGTTCATTTGACCGGCAAAGAGTACCAGATGCTCGAGCTGCTCTCCCTGCGTAAGGGCACGACGCTCACCAAGGAGATGTTCCTCAACCATCTCTACGGCGGCATGGACGAGCCAGAGCTCAAGATCATCGACGTTTTCATCTGCAAGCTCCGCAAGAAGCTGCAGACCGCCACCGGCGGCAAGCACTACATCGAGACCGTTTGGGGGCGCGGCTATGTTCTTCGCGACCCGAGCGACGAAGGAACCGTTGCGGCCTGATCCCGCTCGCCCGCGAGATCCGAGCCCACGATCCAAGGGAGCCTCAGCGGCTCCCTTTTCGCGTTTCTGGTCCGGGTCGCGCAGCGGCCGGGGCGAACTCACGATTTCGCCTCATTTGGCCGGGATAGCGGCAGGGTAGTTTTCGGCGGAGACGAGGCGGGTTCGAATGACGGCCGACGGCACAGGCGACGCTCAGCTCATGCTGGCCATCGACGCCGGCGAGGGCGCGGCGGAGCGGCTCGCCGCGGTGCTTGCCGCGGTTTCCCTCGCATCGGTGATCGTGACTCCTCTCGGCGACAGAAATGCTGTCGCGGCGCTCATCACGGAAGGTCAGCGCAGAAGCGTGGCCATGCTCGTTGCGGACGATGCGACGCTCGCGCGATCGCTCGGCGCAGATGGCGTTCATCTGGGCGTTGGCGAGGCTCCGCGCGAGCGTTTCGAGGCGGCAAGAGCGGTCCTCGGCGGAAAGGCCATCGTCGGGTGTGACGCCGGGCGGTCACGGCACGATGCCATGACGCTCGGCGAGCTTGGAGCCGACTTCGTAGCGTTCGGTGTGCCGGATTTCGTAAAGGACCGCGACACCGCCTTCGATCGGCAACTCGAGTTGCTGTCCTGGTGGGCAGAGATCTTCGAGGTGCCATCGGTGGGCCTCAACGCCGCAAGCGCAGAGCACGCGGGTGCCATGGCTCAGGCTGGAGCGGATTTCGTGTGCCTTCGGCTCGGAAGCGCGATGACGGTCGGCGAAGCGGTCGAGCAGGCGCAGACGTGGGCGGCAGCGATCGCGAGCGATCGTTAGCGCCATCGCGGCGCGGACGGGAAAAACGGAGGAGAGGCCGGCATGAAGAGGCTGCTCGGGCGACTGGCGCCATGCTTCTGCCTCGGCTTGGCCGTCGCGGCGCTCACGGGGGTGTCGAAGGCTCACGCGGAAACCAGTAGCTGGCAGCAGCGCATTTCCCGGCCCAAAGCCACCAAGTCACGCACCCACAGCGGCACCAAGGTCAAGAGCCAGCCGGTCGACCCGGCGCACGTTCCGAAGGCTGCGTTGACCAGTCCTCACCCGGTGCCGACGTCCAAGGCCTCGCTCGGGCCTTCGACGACCACCGTCAAGGACGATGCCGAAGCTTTGAAGCCAGGGTCCGATGCCGCCTACGAGGCGTTCGACCAGGGCAAGTATCTCACGGCCCTGTCGATCGCGGGGAAGCTGGCAAAGCAAGGCGATGCCATTGCGCACACGCTTGTTGCGCGGATTCACGCCGAAGGCCTGGGCGTGCCGCAGAACAGCGAGCTTGCCGCGCAATGGTATGCGCGTGGGGCGGAGCTCGGCGACCCGGAGGCTGCGCTCGGGCTTGGTACGCTCTACGCGCGTGGCGAGGGCGTGAAGCAGGACTACAACAAGGCAGCGGAGCTGTTCGAGAAGGCAGCGTCGAAAGGACACCCTGAAGCTGCCTACAATCTCGCGCTGCTGTTCCTCTCGGGCAAGGGCAAGCCGGAATTGCCCATTCGCGGCTTCATGCTCATGCAGTACGCAGCCGAGAAGGGCGTAGTTGCCGCGATGTACGATCTCGGCACCCTCTATGCCACGGGCACCGGCACCACGGCGAACGCCTACGAGGCCGCGAAATGGATCGGTAAGGCGGCCAATGCGGGCTATCCCGAGGCCGAGGTCGAGTATGCGGTCATTCTGATGAAGAACCACGAGTTGCCGCCAGAGCAGCTCCACAGGATGCGCAAGCGCGCAGTCGAGCTGTTGCGGACAGCCTCTCGCAGAGGGCTGGTCGTGGCCCAGAACCGGCTGGCCCACTGCTATCTCGATGGGCTCGGCACGCGCAAGAACCCCATCGAGGCGGCCAAGTGGCACTTGATCGCGAAAGCCGGCGGACATGCAGCCGACGCCGAGCTCGAGAAGGCGATGGCCGGCCTTTCGTCGACCGATCGACAAAAGGCCGAGATAGCGGCCGCCGAGTGGCGGGACCAGATGCTGCTCGAATAGCGATCTGCCGCCACCCCGGTGCCGGCGCTCCGGCTGGCTGAACCCTCAGCTCTTCTTCGTCCCCTCGGCGCTCTGGTTGTTGAGACGAGCGAGCAGGCTGCACGTATCCCAGCGTCCGCCGCCGAGCCGTTGCACCTCGGAGTAGAACTGGTCGACGAGCGCGGACACCGGCAGGTGCGCGCCATTCTTGCGCGCTTCGTCGATGGAGATCGAAAGGTCTTTGCGCATCCAGTTCACCGCGAAGCCGAAGTCGTATTTGCCCTCCATCATCGCCTTCCAGCGGTTGTCCATCTGCCACGAGCCGGCGGCGCCTTTCGAGATCGTGTCGATGACCATCGGCAGGTCGAGGCCGGCCTTCTGCGCGAAGTGAATGCCCTCGGCAAGACCCTGGACGGCACCGGCGATGCAGATCTGGTTGACCATTTTGCAGAGCTGTCCGGAGCCGGGCTCGCCGATCAGGTTCACGGCACGGGCGTAGGCCGAGATGACCGGCTTGGCACGCTCGAAAGCCGCCTGCTCGCCGCCGCACATCACCGTGAGCACGCCGTTCTCGGCGCCGGCCTGCCCGCCGGAGACGGGCGCATCGATGAAGTCGAAGCCTTTCGACTTCGCCGCCGCGAAAAGCTCGCGTGCGATATTGGCCGACGCCGTGGTGTTGTCGATGAAGATGGAGCCCTTCTCCATGCCGTCGAACGCGCCGTCCTTGGCGGTCGTCACCGAGCGCAGGTCGTCGTCGTTGCCGACGCAGCAGAAGACGTAGTCCTGTCCCCTGGCGGCTTCGGCCGGCGTGCGAACGGCCTTGCCGGCTCCGTATTGCTTCACCCAGGCCTCCGCCTTCGAGAAGGTGCGGTTATAGACCGTCACCTCGTGCCCGCCCTTCTTCAGGAGGTGCCCCGCCATCGGGTAGCCCATGACGCCGAGCCCGACGAATGCGACCTTTGCCATTGTTCCTCTCCTTTGCGTGAGACGCTTCGCGGGAAGCGCTGAATTTGCTGCGGCGGGATCTGCCAGGACGCCACAGTCCCCGGACCCAGGGCTTTGTAGCGGGACCACGCCGGAAAGGCCACGGCGGCTTCGTCCGATCCGAAAGCTCTCCGGCTTGCGAACGATTTGCTAACCGATCCGCTGACCAAGTGGCCTTGGATACAATTTGATCAAAAATTAATTCGATCCGGTAGCGGCGCTCGAAGACATTTCACGTAGGGTCCGCCGCGGGTAGGAGATGAGCCATGATCAACGCTGTCGATAGAAACAGTTCCCGGCATTTGCGGACGGAGCAACAACGGCAGGCACACCAGCCAGACGCATTGACAGCAAAGCGGGCGACGGAAGCTCGTCAACTCGCCCTCGCCGCGATCAGTCAGCAGCAACGCGAGAAAGTGCAGCAGGCGGTCGCCGCCTATATGAGCCTCGGCGTGTCCTCGCCGCGGGAAGGCCAGCAAGGGAACGTGCCGCTGGCGCAGGCGCAAGGCGCTTATCAGGAGTTTTGACAAGTCAAATCGGCGGCGGACTACGGACCTCGCTGCACGACAGGGCGGAAGCTGAAGATACCGTAGTCGGCATATTCATGCTTTACTTTCCGTACCGGCGATTCTGCTGGGATTCGGAGAGAAGACCATGGACCTGACTGCTCTCATCATTCAGTTGATCAGCGGTGCCATTGGCGGCAATGCCGCGGGAGCCGCAGTGAAAGAGTCGAGCCTCGGCCCTCTCGGAAATACGATAGTGGGTGCGCTTGGCGGTGGTATCGGGGGCCATATTCTGAGTACGATACTGGGACTGGGCGGCGCTGCTGCAACGTCCGGTCTCGATATCGGTACAATTATTCAGGGCTTCCTGACCGGTGGCGTGAGCGGAGGCGTGACGGCGCTCGTGATCGGCTTCCTGAAGGCGAAGTTCGCCGGGTAAGTTGATATTTGCTTTGGTTCGATTGGTCCGGAGGGGGCCTGCTTTTTTGTTGACCAGGTGGTATCGGGTCCGCTCCGGCTCACGATCATCGACCGGTCTTTCTGTCGAATACGCAAACGGAAACCCGAGTGCCCTCGTGATGAGGGCAACGCTCGGCCAGCAATCGCTTACGCTTCAGCGAGCCGAGCAACGCGAACGAGCCCCGCGCATAGCATCTTCGAAAGAAGTGGATGCAACTTGTGGGAAACGCTAGACCGATGGGAACGAGGCGAATGGCCTTGAACGAATCGCTTTAGCTACGTGCCATGGACGCTTATCTCGATCTCATGCGGCGCGTGCGCGATCACGGCGTGCGCAAGTCGGACCGGACGGGCACCGGCACGCTGAGCGTGTTCGGGCACCAGATGCGGTTCGATCTCGACCAGGGTTTCCCGCTCGTCACGACCAAGAAGCTGCATCTGAAGTCGATCTTCCACGAGTTGATCTGGTTTCTCGCCGGCGACACCAACGTCGGCTACCTGCGCGACAACGGGGTCACCATCTGGGATGAATGGGCGGACGAGAACGGCGATCTCGGACCCGTCTACGGCAAGCAGTGGCGATCCTGGACGGGGCCGGACGGGCGTACCATCGACCAGATCGCCGAGGTCGTGGAGACGCTCAGAACCAATCCTGACAGCCGCCGCATGATCGTCACGGCGTGGAACCCTGTCGACATCCCGGACATGGCGCTCGCACCGTGCCACTGTCTGTTCCAGTTCTACGTCGCGGATGGCCGCCTCTCCTGCCAGCTCTATCAGCGATCGGCCGACATTTTTCTCGGTGTTCCGTTCAATATCGCGAGCTATGCCGCCCTCACGATGATGATGGCGCATGTCACGGGGTTCCAGCCCGGAGATTTCGTGCACACGCTGGGTGATGCGCATCTCTACGTGAACCATCTCGAGCAGGCCGATCTCCAGCTCTCGCGCACACCTCGCCGGCTTCCACGCCTCGTGCTGAACCCGGAGGTTAAGTCCATCTTCGGCTTCCGCTACGACGATTTCCGTATCGAGGGCTACGACCCCTATCCGCACATCAAGGCGCCGGTGGCGGTGTGAGCGGCAGCGACAAAGGCAAGGCAGTCGCAGGCGCGCCCGGCCGTGGATCGGTTAGCTTCAAGGTTACGTTCGTTGTCGCGGCGACCCGGAATGGCGTCATCGGCCGCAATGGCGACATGCCGTGGCGCATGCCGTCGAGCTTGCGGCGGTTTCGGTCCTTGACGATGGGCCGCCCCATGATCATGGGACGCAAAACATACGCAGCGATCGGCAAGGCGCTCGACGGGCGCGATACGATCGTCGTGACGAGAGACCGGGCGTTTTCTGCCGCAAACGTGTACGTCGCGGAGAGCCTTCCACGGGCCTTCGAGCTGGCCTGCGGCCTCGCGGCGGCGCGGGGCACGGATGAGATCATCGTCGCAGGCGGCGGCGAGATCTATCGGCAGGCTCTGCCCTATGCAACCGACGTTCATCTAGACCGTATAGATACGGATCTGGACGGTGACGCTTTCATGCCGGCGCTCGATCCGGCAGAATGGCGCGAGGTGAGCCGGGAGGCGATACCACCGCATCCGCGTGACGAATTTCCCGCGATGGCGATCCATTTTCGCCGCATTTCCGCATTTCGTCCTCTCGATTGCGCTTGAACCCCGGCTGAATGTCACCATGTTCACCCAGCCAGGTTTGCGCATCCGGGAGAGCATGCCCTATAAGCAGCCAAGCGGGCTTAGCCGCGACCGGCGAATGACAGTGACCCCGCGTCCCGGACCATCGCGGTCTGGTTCAGACGCGTTGTGGTACGGCGCAATCCACAATCAACGGCGGTGAATATATGCCTTGGAGCAATCAGAGCGGCGGCGGCTGGAAAGGCGGCGGCAGCGGCGGAGGAGGGGGCGGTCCCTGGGGCCAGGGTCCGTGGGGGCAAGGCCCCTCGGGCGGCGGCGGCGGCCAGCAGCCCGATCTCGAAGAGCTCCTGAAGCGCAGCCAGGACCGCCTGAAGCAGGTGATGCCGGGCTCCGGGATGCCCGGCCCCCTGATGCTGCTCATCGCGGCGCCGATCGTGGCGCTGCTCGGATTCTATCTCTTCACCTTTCGGGTGAACCCCGATGAGCTGGGCGTGGTGATGCGCTTCGGCGAGTTCGTTCGCCAGGAACCTCCCGGGCTTCACTTCCGCCTGCCGCCGCCCATCGAGGAAGTGAGGCTGCCGAAGGTCACGCGCCAGAACATCATCGAGATCGGCATGCGCTCCGGCATGACGACGCGCAATTACCAAACCTCGGTGCGTGACGTGCCCGAGGAAAGCCTCATGCTGACCGGCGACGAGAACATCGTCGACGTGGACTTCGTGGTCTATTGGCGCATCAAGGATGCCGCGGCCTATCTGTTCAATATCCAGCAGCCCGAGCAGACCGTGAAGGAGGTCTCCGAGAGCGCGATGCGCGAGATCGTCGGCAAGACGAACATCGCTCCGCTGCTCACCGAGGCGCGTCAGAAGGCTGAAGTCGATGCGCAGAAGCTGATCCAGGACACGCTCGACAACTACAAAGCGGGCATTCAGATCGATCAGGTGCAACTGCAGAAAGTCGATCCGCCGGCCCAGGTGATCGATGCCTTCCGAGATGTGCAGGCTGCACGAGCAGACCAGGAGCGCTTGCAGAACGAGGCCTTCGCCTACGCCAACCGGATCGTGCCCGAAGCACGCGGCGAGGCGGAACGGATTCTGCAGGCTGCCGAAGGTTACAAACAGCAGACAGTCGCAGAGGCCCAGGGTCAGGCGGCGCGGTTTCTCAAGATCTACGAGGAATACAAGAAGGCTCCCGACGTGACGCGGGAGCGTCTGTTCCTCGAGACCATGGAACGCGTGTTGTCGGGGACCGACAAGGTCATCCTCGATCAGAAGGGCGGCCAGGGCGTGGTGCCGTATCTCCCCCTCGACCAGCTGCAGCGGCCGAAGCCAGAGCCGCGCGGGAGCAACTGAGCCATGCGTATTCTATTCGGTACCATTCTGGCCGTGCTCGGTGCCGCGGCGGCGCTGGCCTACTTCTCGCTGTTCATCGTGCACCAGAACGAGCAGGCTCTCGTGCTGGAGTTCGGTAAGCCCAAGCGCGTGATCGACGAGCCGGGGCTTCACTGGAAGATCCCCGTGGTCGAAAGCGTCGACTACTTCGACAAGCGCATTCTCGATCTCGATACGCAGCCGCAGGAGGTCACGGCCTCCGATCAGAAGCGCATCGTCGTCGATGCCTTCGCCCGCTATCGCATCGTCGATCCGCTGCGCTTCTACCAGGCGGTTCGCGACGAGCGGATGGTGCGGTCGAGGCTCGGGCCGATCCTGGAATCGTCGATCCGCCGCGTCCTCGGATCGAGCACGTTCCAGGATGTCGTGCGCGACAGGCGCGAGGATCTGATGAAGCTCATCGCCGGGCAGGTGAACGCCGAGGGCAAGGAGTTCGGATTGGAAGTCGTGGACGTGCGCATCAAGCGTGCCGATCTGCCCGAGCAGAACTCCAAGAATATCTATGACCGCATGCGTGCCGAGCGTCAGCGGGAGGCGGCGGAGTTCCGCGCCGAAGGATCGGCGGCAGCGAACCGCATTCGCGCAACCGCTGATCGCGAGGCGACGGTCATCAAGGCCGAGGCGACCAAGAAGGGCGAGCTCAAGCGCGGCGAAGGCGATGCAGAACGCAATAAAGTATTCGCCGATGCGTTTGGCCGTGATCCGGACTTCTTCGCCTTCTACCGGTCGATGCAGGCCTACGAGGCGGGTTTCAAGGCAGGCGACACCCGTATGCTGCTGTCGCCCGACAGCGAGTTCTTCCGCTACTTCAACTCGCCTCAGGGCGGAGCCACCTCCGGCGCGCGGCCGCCGGCGGCAGGGCAGCCGTCAGCGGCGCAGCGTTGAGGACGCCTCGACCGGGACCGGATGCAGCGCATCCGGTCCGAAAGGTTTGTGCACGGCTGCCGCAGTGCCGCCGAGATGCTCTTTTCTGCTAATCTCGACTTGGCCGAATGGCCGGTGCGGGATGCCGAGCCGGCGTGGCCCACGTGTCGCGAACGCGAGGATCAGTCATGATCGAGAGAGTGCGGGTTTCTAGCGCGGGCTGCCGCGTGGGTTGGCGTGCGCCGCGGGGAGCGGTCGCGCTCGCCGCCGTTGCCTTGATTCTGCTTTCGATGCTGTCCCAGAGGGTCGAGGCCAGAGCTGGCCCCGAGAGCCTCGCTCCGCTTGCGGACAAGCTGACGGATGCGGTCGTCAACATCTCGACCAGCCAGAAGGCCAAGGGGCCTTCCGGCGTACCGCTTCCGAGCGTACCGAAAGGTTCGCCCTTCGAAGAATTCTTCGAGGACTTCTTCAACCGCAAGGACGGTGGCGGCGATGGCGACCACAAGGTCTCCTCGCTCGGCTCCGGCTTCGTGATCGACGGCAAGGAAGGGCTGATCGTCACCAATCACCATGTCATCGAAGGCGCCGACGAAATCGTCGTGAACTTCCACGACGGGACCAAGCTCAAGGTCGACAAGGTGGTCGGCCGAGACACCAAGACCGACCTCGCCCTGCTGAAGGTCACGCCCAAGAAGCCGCTGGCCGAAGTGCGCTTCGGCGTCTCGGAGACGATGAAGGTCGGCGACTGGGTCATGGCGATCGGCAACCCGTTCGGTCTCGGCGGCTCGGTCTCGGTCGGCATCATCTCGGCCAAGCAGCGCGACATCAACTCCGGCCCTTACGACGACTATTTGCAGACCGATGCGGCCATCAACAAAGGCAACTCGGGTGGCCCCTTGTTCAACATGGATGGCGATGTGATCGGCGTGAACACCGCCATCATCTCGCCGTCCGGCGGCTCCATCGGCATCGGCTTCGCGGTGCCTTCCGATACGGCATCATCTGTGATCGATCAGCTCCGGCAGTTCGGAGAAACGCGGCGCGGTTGGCTCGGCGTGAAGATCCAGTCCGTGACGGAGGAGATCGCCGAGTCGCTCGGGGTCAAGGAGAATTCGGGCGCGCTTGTCTCGGCAGTGACGCCTGATAGCCCTGCCGCGAAGGGCGGCATCCAGGCGGGCGATGTGATCGTGCGTCTCGACGGCCGTGACGTGTCGTCCGTGCGGAGCCTGCCGCGGCTCGTGTCGCGCGTCCCCGTCGGCAAGACGATCGATGTCGACTTGGTGCGCAAGGGCGAGCGCCGCGTCGTGAAGATCGTCGTGGGACGGCTCGAGGAGGCGGAAAAGGACCAGGACAGCCCGTCTGCGCCCGATGCCGGATCGAGCCTGCTCGGCATGAAGCTCGCGCCGCTGGACGATGCCATGCGGAAGAAATTCGGCATCGATACGCGGGTGGCAAAGGGCGTCGTCGTCACCGAGGTTGGCGCCACCAGCGCGGCCGGGCGCAAAGGCATCAAGGTGGGCGACGTGATCGTGGAGGCGGCGCAGGAGCAGGTCGCGACCGCAGCCGATGTCAGCAAGGCCATCGAGAAGGTGCGCAAGAGCAACCGTCGTGCGATTCTTCTGCGGATCGAGGATGCCAAGGGCCAGATGCGTTACGTCGCCGTATCGGTCGCCGATTAGCAAACCGGGGCGAAACGGTGCGGTCAGGCGGTAGCCGCGCGGCGCCGGATGCTCTTGCGGTAAATGCAGCGGACAGCTAGCACTGCGAGCGGATCGCGCGGGGTGCTGGCCGGCGCGATACGCTCACCGGCGGGGCGCATCGCGCTTGCCGCCGTCCAATTCTTCTCCGGTCATCGCGCTCTCGCACTCTTGCCGAGCCTGCCGCGCGACCCATGCGGGAGCCATATCGTTGTCGGACCGCCATTCCATCCTCGACAGTCTGCTGGCGAGCCTCGCGCCGGTGCATCGCGACGGACACAAGTTCATTACGATCGCGGCAATCGCAGCTCTCGTATTCCTGCTCCTCTGGCCCCCTCTCGGCTGGGTGCTGGTCGTGCTCGCGCTCTTCATTGCCTACTTCTTCCGCGATCCCGAGCGGGTGACGCCGTTGCGCGAGGGGCTCGTCGTCTCGCCGGCTGATGGCCGGGTGTCGTCGATCGAAACGGTGCGGCCACCGGTGGAGCTCGGCCTTGGAGACGGCATGCGCCAGCGCGTCTCCATCTTCCTGTCGGTGCTCGACGTGCACATCAACCGGTCACCCGTCGCCGGCACCATCAAGCGCTCGGTCTACGTGCCTGGAGCGTTCGTCAATGCGGCGCTCGACAAGGCGAGCGAGGAGAACGAGCGGCGCTCGCTGGTGATCCAGCAGGCGGACGGGATCGAGATCGCCGTGGTGCAGATCGCAGGTCTGATCGCCCGCCGCATCGTGACGTTCAAGGGCGAAGACGAGAGCGTCGGCATCGGCGAGCGGTTCGGGCTCATTCGCTTCGGTAGCCGTGTGGACGTCTATCTGCCGCCGGGACGGACGTCGCTGGTGGCTGTGGGCCAAACCGCCATCGGCGGCGAGACCATCATCGCCGACTTGAAGTCGGTCGAGCCCGAGCGTGAGGCGCGCGCATCCTGAGGATGGTGGAAGAGTGCCCCCGCGACAGGACGTGGCCGTATAGATGTGCGAGAACAGCCCGGATCGCAGCTAAAATGGGAGTGGCGGACGATGGAACGCTACAACTATCGGATGAGACGCGATTCGGCGCGCCGTCCAAGCATCCTCGCCCAACGCTTCGTGCCCGTCCGCTATCTGGTGCCCAATCTGGCAACGCTGATGGCGCTGTGCGCGGGCGTCACGTCGATCCGCGCGGCGATCGAGGCGCGCTACGAATTGGCCGTCGGCTTGGTGGTCCTCGCCGCACTGCTTGACGGCATCGACGGGCGGTTGGCTCGTGCGCTCAATGCGCAGTCGCGCTTCGGGGCCGAGCTGGACAGCTTGGCGGACTTCGTGAGCTTCGGCGTCGCGCCTGCCATCCTGGTCTATTCCTGGGGGCTCGGACCCTTGCGCGGCCTCGGCTGGATCGCGGCCCTCGTGTTCGGCTGCGCCGCGAGCCTGCGACTGGCGCGCTTCAACGTGGCACTCGACGAAGACCGTCCGAAGTGGCGGTCGAACTTCTTCGCGGGGGTGCCGGCGCCGGCCGGGGCCATCGCCGTGATGCTGCCGATCTATCTCGAAGAGGCCGGTCTGATGGTCGTGCGCAACTGGCCGCTGCTGATTGTCATCTATGTGATGCTGATGGCGGCGTTGATGGTCTCCACCATCCCGACCTACTCGGGAAAGCTCGCGACCGAGCGTATTGCCCGCGAATACGTGGCGCCGGCGCTGGTCGCCGCGGCACTCGCGATCGGACTTCTGGCGACCTACCCGTACCGCGTGCTGGCGACCGTCTCGATTCTCTACCTGGCGCTCATCCCGCTCGGGGTCCACCGCTTCGTATTGAAGCGGCGCGCGTGGGAGGCCAATATCGCGCGCGCCCGTCAATCCGGCTCTACACCTGTCGTTGATGCCGGTGCGCCCGAGATTTCACATCAGCCCGTATCGCCCACCGAGACG
>Ga0182738_1003087_pt1 | contig 19270 bp, 15 predicted proteins | sample eDN5th30CBELigMG_FD_128876 | JGI IMG/M metagenome (GOLD analysis project Ga0182738, IMG submission 128876) | Enriched Miracle-Growth compost microbial communities from Emeryville, California, USA - eDNA 5th pass 30_C BE-Lig MG (version 2)... ... | reverse complement strand
TTGTTGACGACGATGTCGAGCCTGCCGAACGCCGCGACCGCTTCGGCAGCCAGCTTTGCCGTCTCCTCGGGATGAGCGAGATCAGCGACGACGATGTGGGCACGACGGCCCGCGGCGCGGACCCTCTCAGCGACGGCCTCTAGTTCAGATTGGGTACGCGATGCGATCACCACGTCGGCGCCCGCCTCGGCGAACGCGACGGCGATGGCGGCGCCCAGTCCCCGGCCAGCGCCGGTAACGACAGCTGTTTGATTATCGATTCGGAATTTGTCGAGTATCACGGCGCCACGCTAACAAGGATCGATCGTGCGCTGAACCCCTTTTTTGAAACACGTTCTAACGGCGCGCGGATCGGCTGACAACGGCCCTGCGACGGTCTGCTGTGATGTCTCAGGACATCGGTGACAGTTCTGCATCAGGACAGTGGTGACACTTTGTGTGTCAGGACATCGGTGACGGTTTCTCGGGGTCGGGGCCGGCCCGTAGTCCTGGGTCCGGCATCAGTCGACGCAATCGGCCGGGACCGGCAACTCCTGCCCGGACCTGTCCGTACCGCAAGTGGGACCGGCGACACGGACGAAGTGGTCGGATCGGTCGACGAAGGCATCCGCCCCGGAGCACTGATGCCGACCACACACAATGGTCAGATCCTAATGGTCTATGGCATAACTGCCACTGGCCAAGACGCTGGGGACCGGGCACGATCGGTTACCGATGGACAATCACTTCATTGCCGTTGTGGCCCTCGACGGCGTCACCGCACTGGACCTCGCGATTCCGATGGACGTCTTCGGGATCGACCCCGACGTGCCCTATGAGCTGCGTGTCTGCGGCGTGACTGACCGCGTCCAGACCGCATCCGGTCTGACATTGGCGATCGACCACGGTCTTGAGGCCGTAGCCGAGGCGGACACCGTCATCGTTCCGGGATATGAGCCGGTAGATCGACCCGTCCCCACCGCGGTACTCGACGCACTGGCAGCCGAGGTCGAACGGGGCACGCGAGTGGCGTCGATCTGCACCGGCGCGTTTGCCCTGGGCGCAGCCGGCATTCTCGACGGTCTACGCGCGACCACGCATTGGCAGCACATGAAGGAGTTCGAGGCGCGGTTTCCGTCGGTGCACCTCGACCGAGACGTGCTTTACGTCGACAACGGCAACATTCTCACCTCTGCCGGAATGTGCTGCGGAATCGACATGTGCTTGCACATCGTGATGCGGGATCTCGGGGCGGCTACCGCCAATCGGGTGGCCCGCACGTTGGTCGCCGCGCCTCATCGCGATGGCGGCCAGGCGCAATACATTCCCGCCGCGGTAGCCGTCGCCGGTGATGCTTCATTGGCCGCTACCCGGGCTTGGGCGTTGGAACATATAGCCGATCCCATCGGCGCTTCGGAGATGGCCAGACATGCCCGGATGTCGATGCGGACTTTCATGCGCCGCTTCGCCGAAGAGACTGGAACCACCCCGTTCCAGTGGCTGCTGAATGCACGCATCACCTCCGCACGCGAACTGCTTGAAACGACCGATTATTCGGTTGACCGTGTCGCCCGGGACTCCGGGTTGGGATCAGCCGCCAACCTTCGACTGCACTTTCGCCGGAGCCTGGCGACCACACCGACCGGCTATCGCCGAACTTTCACGTGCGTTCCTGACACCGCGGCCGGCTGAGGGACCCCGGGCAGCGATCGGTGCCCCGTCGCCGCCATCCACGATGGACCGAATCATCGCGCATTCCGAACATCGGAGAGCTCAGGGGCCGCCCCAGCGATCGAGACGGCCCCTGCTCAACTCCCGCCGTCAGCCCCCAGCCCCGATGATGGCGACCACTTCGACCTCGATGCGCATCTCGGGCATCCCCAGCGCCTTCACCCCGAGCGCGGTCCACAACGGCAGGTGCTTCCCGGCACGCTTGCGGAATTGGCTTACGACCGCGGACATGTGGTCGTCACCGATGGAGTCCTCACGACTCGGGACGTGATATGTCTTGACGCTCACGACGTCGTGCCAGGTGGCCCCCGCCGCCGCAAGAGTCCTTTCGACGTTTCCGAAGGCCAGATCGATCTCCTCCTCCACGGAGTCCGCGGAGACGACCTGGTCGTCGTCCCATCCACCCTGACCGGAGATCTCGACCCGGTCCCCGACACGGAGCGCCTGACTGTAGCTGTATCGGGAACGCGTGATTTCTCCGTAGCCGGGAGTGTCAAAGAACTCGACGGTGGACATGCAGCTGCTTCCTTTCATCGTTACTTCCATTCTTCCGGAGTCCGGAATCTTTCTTCATCATTCGATCGTTGCGGCAGAAGCCGTTTCGATGAAGTCAATCGGGGCTCAGTTGCCCCACCGCGAACCGCCCTCGGCGATGAGCTCCTCGACGAAGGTGGTCCCGAATTCGTTTCTCTCCCGGAGAATCTCCCCCGGCGGGTGATAGCGCGGAGCATTCTCCGGATTCATGGCGGCATGCCCGGCGACCGCGTCCAAGACTGACGTCGCCATGTTGAATCGGGGATAGGCGTCGTGAATAACGGCGCCGATGTGCGCGGTCACCGCTTCCCGGTGCGAATCCGGAAGACCGAGCACTCCTCCGAAGTCGATCGCGATGCCCTGATAGGTCAGTGACGTCAGCGCACCCATCCGTTCGGGTATGACGGCCGTGTTGTGCAGTGCAATGGCCTCCCACACGGCATCAACCTTGCGAGCCTCCAAACCGTGCCCGGCGAGGAACTCGGCGGCACGGTCGGCACCGTCCACCTCGAATCGAGTGCCGCCCTTTGCCAGGGGGGACAGTCCGACGTCATGCAAGACGCACGAAAGGTAGAGCAATTCTTCATCGAAATCACTACCCGCGATGAGTCCGATGCGCGGGGCGAGCAACCGTGCGAACAGGAAGCTACGCACACTGTGATTGGCGATGGCCGGCGACTCCGCGGCTTGTACGAGTTCCAGGGCCGCCGTGGCCAACGGCGTACCGGGCAGTGTCAATAGGTCAGCATCATCGGCGACGGATCCCTTAGAAGGGGTTACCGGATTCGGAAATGTCATGAAGCAAGTCTGCGATCGCCGGGGCGGACCGGCCAGCGGCGGATTTGCCGATCATCGCCAGGTTTACGCCAAACCGACGGTCGGACCCCGGACCGGAGCCCGGGACGACGCGGGCCCTCGGGCGTCCGTCGTCCCGAGCAGGACGGCCCCCTCAGAGTGCTGCCCTTCGCGTCAGCGATCGGCCCCGCGTAAGGATCAGCTGATCCTGTTGAACGCTAGGGCGGTTCGACGTCGACCGTCGACGACCCCGGTCACCGAGACGCCGGATCCGCTGGCAGAGATCAGACGGAAACTGGCTGGAACCGACCACGTACGACGCCCGTTCTGCAACAAAAATGGGGCCATGGGCGATCCCGATGCCGGCGAACGGCACAACCAGCATCTGAAGATCGGGGCCATCGTCTTCGACGACATGGACCAGATCGACTTCACCGGCCCCTTCGAAGTCCTCGCATCCCTGAGCAACGTCACGTACACCATTTATGGCCTGACGCTGGATCCGGTCCGTGACTGCCACGGCCTGCGGCTGCTACCCGATGCGTTGATCGAAGACGCAAGCCAGTTGGATGTGCTGCACGTCCCCGGCGGCCCCGGGCAGCAGAATCACATGGACAACCAGCGGCTCTTGACATGGCTGCGACGGCAAGCGTCCGGTGCCCGCTGCACATTGTCGGTGTGCACCGGTGCGCTGCTGCTGGGCGCCGCGGGGCTCTTACACGGACGACGCTCTACCACGCATTGGGCATCTCTCGACATCCTGCAGATCTTCGGGGCGACCGCCGTCGACGAGCGCGTGGTCACCGATGGCAGTTTCGTGTTCGCTGCGGGCGTCACCGCCGGTATCGATGCCGCCCTAATGGTTGCGGCCGAGTTGCGAGGCCTCGACGAAGCTCAAGCCGTCCAACTGTCCATCCAATACGCACCTGAGCCGCCGTTCTCCAGTGGAACGCCCGAAACCGCGCCTCCGCAGGTTCTGGAAACCGTCGCCGACCGGGGTAGGCCGCTCCGCGAGCGCCGGATCCAGACGGCTCGCCGCATCGCGGCCGACGATCGGGGAAGGTCTCCCGTCAGGCCGAATTGACGACGTGTTCGGTGTGCCGCCCCGTCACCGGGTCCGCGTTGATTTCGCGTTTCATCGGGGGCGTGCCGATGATTCAGGCTTGGTCTGCGTGCCGGCCCCGCGCTGGGCTAATGCGTCGATGGCCGCCGTGATCTCGGCTGGCCGCTCCTGATGAACCCAATGCCCCGCGTCGACCTCGCGGACGTCCAGGTCATCGCAGAGCTCCCGCATCGGCGCCGCGAGTTCGGAGTACGCCGCATCGTTGACGTAGTCATGTCGGCCGATCACCAGTAGAGCCGGGAATTCGACCCGGTCTGAACCGGCTTCCTCGACGAATGTGCGATTGTCGACATCGTTCACGTACAACGCGTTCACTCCGAAGAACCCGGTTTCCGAGTAGGCGTCGACGAAGTGGTCCAGGTCCTCATCGCTGACCACGCGGTGGTCCGCGTCCACGGCCGGGGCGGGGCCGCCATCGAACCATCCTCCTCGCCGACACACGGTAGCCGTGGGCCAGACCACGTTCTGCTGCCCCGGCTCGTCGCTACGCAACACATTGGCGAAGAAGGACCGGACATCGGACTCAAACTGCCGGCGTGCGTCGAGGAAACACTCGGAGTAGAACCGGTAATAGTCCACCTGCCCGGCCGGATACTCCGACTCCGGATACACATCCCGGCGAACGAATGAGACGACTCGCTCGAATCCCCTTTCCAGAGTGTCGTAGGGCGTGCTCAACGACCCGGCAGCGGCGAACCGGGCAGGGTGATGTCGGGCGGCGCACCACACCACCGGTGCGCCCCAGTCGTGCCCGACCCAGGTCGCTCGGTCGATGCCGAGCCCGTCGATCAGTGCGATCAGATCGGCCACGTGGTGGCGTAGCGAGTAATGCTCAGGTGCCGGGAAAACGGTCGATCCGCCGGTCCCCCGCAGATCGGGTGCGATCACCCGGTAGCCGAGGCTCCCCAACCCGACGAGTTGATGTCGCCAGGCTCGGGAGGTCTGCGGCCACCCATGCACCAGGATGATCGGCCGACCATCTGACGCTCCGGATTCGCGGTAGGCGATCACATGTTCGCCGACCCGAAGTTGCCGCAGCGGCGGCGCTTCACTCACGTCGTTACCGCCGGCCGGCCGCAATGGCGGGTAACTGGCCCCGGAGTCGTGGGCTTTCACAACTGCGAGATCCCGCCGTCGACGACCAGTTCCGCTCCAAGCACAAAACGGGACTCGTCGCTGGCGAGGTACAGGGCCGCCTGCGCGATCTCCTCCGCAGTTCCCATGCGTCCCGCCGGCGTGCGTGCGGCAAGATCGTCACGTACCGCCTGCGCTTGCGCTTCGGTGCGGCCTCGGCTCTGCAACGGTGTGTCGATCCCGCCCGGTGAAATCGCGTTCACCCGGATCTGGCGGTCAAGCAGTTCGCGGGACCAGCTGCGGGCCAGGGATCGAACGGCGGCCTTGGATGCCGAGAGCAGCGACAGCCCCGGGCGCCCAACCTGATTGAGAAACGACGTCAGCAGGATGACCGATCCCCCCCGCCGGATCAACGGCGAAACCGCCTGCATCGAGAAGAACACCCCTTTGACGTTGATGTCCATCAACTGGTCGTAGCGCGCCTCGTCGGTCTCCGCCAACGGTGTCGGGTACGCGACACCGGCGTTGGCCACGAAGATGTCGACTGCACCGTCTGCGGAAGCGATCTGCGTTGCTAGGGACCGCATCTGGTCAACCGAGGTGACGTCGGCCCGAATAGCGGTGCACTGCTCCCCGAGCTCACCTTCAACACGCTGCAGTGTGTGCGGGTCACGCCCGGTCACGAATACGCGCGCACCATGCTCGACGAACAACCGGGCGGTAGCCAGCCCGATTCCGCTGGTACCCCCCGTGATCAGCGCGGTCTTGCCCTCAATTCGTTGCATGATCTGCCCCTTCCGATGTCACGGTCCGTTCCGCGGCGGCAGCCATCGCAGCGACCAGCGGCGCCAATCTCTGCTCCGCCCTGATGCGGGTGCCGGCGTCGGCGCGATCCGGGGTACCGACCGTGTATGGCGGATCCGGGTCGTACTCCATGACCAGCTGACGCACTTTGGCGGCGTCTTCGCCGACCAAGGTCGCGGCCAGATGAAGCCCGAAGTCGATGCCCGCGGTGACCCCGCCACCGGTGATACGGTTCCGATCGACGACGATCCGACCGTCCTCCGGGAGAGCGCCGTAGGCTTTCAGGAAGCGCCGAAACGCCCAATGCGATGTGGCGCGGTAACCGGTGAGCAGCCCGGCGGCAGCCAAGATGAGTGAGCCCGTGCAGACACTGGTGACATACCGCGCATCCGCCGAGACCGATCGCAGAAACGCCAGCGTCTCCGCATCCTCGACCATCCGGTGGGTGTTCCTGGTCCCGGGCACCACCAGCACGTCATAGGTGGGTCGGCAATCGGCAAAGGTCTTGGTCGGGATGACGGCTACCTGGCTATCACTGATGACCGGCTCGGCGGTCTTGGCGACCAAATCGACTGCCACGCCTGGAACTCCGGTGAGCACCTGGTGCGGGCCGATAAGGTCGAGCATGGTGAAATCCGGGTAGATCAACATCGCGATCGTCGTGGGAGACACCTCGTCAGTCGGCATCGGCGGCACTTCCTTTCACTGGGCAACGTTGGGAGTCGACGATCACGGCTACGCCCAGCTAGCGGCGCGGAATGGCAGCGGGACGTAGTCGATCTGCGCCCCGAGTTCGTGGGCCGCGCGCAGCGCGAAGTGCGGGTCTCGAATGAGTTCCCGGCCAAGGAAGACGGCGTCAGCTCGCCCGTCGGCGAGAATTCTCTCCGCCTGATCCGGCGAGGTGATCTTGCCGACGGCCGATGCGAGAACCCCGCCGAGTTCGCGGACGCGTTCGGTCAGTGGCACCTGATAACCGGGCGATACGGAGATGAAGATGTCGCCGGTGAGGCCCCCACTGGAGATGTCGAAGAAATCTGCGCCGCGTTCGTTTGCCCACCTGGCCACGCAGGCCGTTTCGTCTACGGTCCATCCGCCGTCGATCCAATCGGTACCGGAGAAGCGCACGAAAAGCGGTGTGGTCTCGGGGATCACGCCGCGGATTCGATCAACAACCTCCAGGAGGAGCCTGGCGCGATTCTCCAGTGACCCGCCGTAACCGTCAGTGCGCGCATTGCTCAGCGGCGAGAGGAACTGGTGCAGTAGGTACCCGTGGGCGGCGTGAATCTCTATGACGTCGAATCCCGCGGCCACGGCACGCTGTGCCGCGGTGGCGAAGTCGTCAAGGACTTTGGCGATGCCACTCGAATCCAGTTCGCTGGGGGTGTCCATGCCGGTGAACGGAATCGGCGATGGCGCTACCGTCGTCCAGCCGCCCTCCTCGGCGGGTTTGGTGCCACCGCTCTGCGCGGTGTCCACGCCGTAGTCGGAGGCCTTCCGTCCGGCATGTGCCAGCTGTATGCCGATCCGGGCGTTCTGGCGGTGGACGAAGTCAACGACGCGACTCCAGCGGTCGCGTTGTGCATCGTTCCAAATGCCGGCGCACTCCGTGGTGATCCGCGCTTCGGGGCTGATACCCGTGGCTTCCACCACGACGAGGCCGACGCCGCCGGCAGCGTACGTGCCGGCGTTCACCAAATGCCAGTCATCGGGCATCCCGTCACCGTCGAGGCACATGTACTGGCACATCGGGGAGACCCAGATCCGATTGCGGAAGGTCACCTTGCGGATCGTCAACGGTTCAAAAAGACGTGGGCTCACAGCTGCAGGAATCCTCTCTGGGTTCAGGCGTTCATCCCGCCGTCAACGGTGATGCCGGTACCGGTGATGTTCCCGGCTGTCGGGCCGACCAAGAAGCCGACGGCCGATGCGATGTCGCCGACACCCGCATAGCGTCCCAATGCCATCAGCCCCGTCAACCCGTCGGCGCCCGCACTGTCTGCCGGATTCATGTCGGTATCCGTCGGCCCCGGATGGACGAGGTTGACGGTGATTCCGCGTGGCCCGAGTTCGCGGGCCAAGCCGCGGGTGAAGGACAGCAACGCAGATTTCGACATCGAATAGACCGTGGCGTAATCGATCGCCACCCGTTCCGCCAAACAGGAGCCCAGCGAGACGATGCGGCCGCCGTCGGGCAGATAGGCGAGCGCAGCCTGCGATGCCAGCACGACCGACCGGATGTTTACGGCGATCAGGTGGTCGATCTGCTCTAGGGTGGTCTCGACCAGTGGAGCCGAGTACAACACACCGGCGTTGTTGACCAGGATGTCCAGTCCGCCGATGTGCGACACCGCTTCCGCTACCGACGACGTCACCGCAGCGGCGTCGGCGCTGTCGGCTTGGATCGCGACGGCCTTCTGTCCGAGCGACCGAATCCTGCCGGTCACCTTTGCTGCCGAATCGGTCGATCGCTGGTAGGTGATCGCGACGTCGGCGCCACGTGTGGCCAGTTCTACGGCGATGGCGGCGCCGATCCCGCGCGCGGCGCCGGTGACCAACGCTCGCTTTCCCGTCAGGTCTGTCATCGGTTCCTCCCGCTCATGTCCGGCTTCCGGTATGAGCCTGCATCTTCTGTCGGCGTCACACGAGTGGCGTATCTGCCCGAATACGAAAGGCTTTGGCCAAAATCCGGGTCACCGACGATCAGCGCGGGTACCGCTATGAGGTTGGGCCTCGTGCCAGCCAACACCGGACCAGCCATACCCAGACTTGCAGGCGCTTCATGGAGCGTCTGTCGTTCGTGCGCAACCGGGCCGCTCATCACGAAGCGATTCACCAGCGCAATCTCGCGCGCGACGTCGATGATGCGGTAACCCTCATGGGCTGGGTTCACCTGACGCCGCCGGATGGGTGCGCGCTGGCGAGCGCGTCACTGCCAAGTAGTCGAAGCAGGCTCTAAGCCAACAGAATCCATTGTTGATGTTGCCATCTATACTCCCGTGCGACTGTCCTCCCGCACGACATCAGGGCGAGTCGAACACGGAGTGGTCGCCGATCCTGCACCACCGGCAACGGAGTTCGTCGTCGACTGTAACCAGTTCGAAGGTGGCACGACCGTCGGGACTTTCGAACGACCAGGTCATTTCCAATACGTTGGGCGCGAAACGCCAGGTTGGCAGTATTCCAACATTGCAGTAATGACGCAATGCAGTTCTGCGTCGTGCCGGCATCCTTGGTGGTACTGACGGGATGCATGCATCTTGTGAAGACTTTTTGGGTCGGGCCCACTGGGTGGCGGGACCGTCAAGAACCCGACTGCACGGTGATCTGGACCGCGCCCACCGGGCACACTTATGTCACCAAACCCGGCGGTGCCCTGTATTTCCCGCAGTTAGCCACCCCCGTCGGCGTACCCCGAACACGCCAGACGCATCACCGCCGCCAACGACCCACCCCCGTTTTGGCGAGGTCTGGTTGGCGGCATTCTATGGTGGATGCCGTGACTTCGAACCTCGACCTTTCCGGCGTACCGACCTGGTCGCCGCGTGAAGTCGAGCTGCTGGAGGTCACCTTGCAGCTGCTGCAGGAGAACGGCTACGACCGGCTGACGGTTGATGCGGTCGCGGCCACCGCGCGCGCGAGCAAGGCCACGGTGTACCGCCGTTGGCCCTCGAAGGCCGAATTGGTGTTGGCCGCGTTCACCGAGGGCATCCGTCAGGTCGCGGTCCCACCTGATACCGGCACGCTGCGCGGCGACCTGTTGCGACTGGGTGAGCTGGTTTGCCAACAGGTCGCGCAGCACGCCGGCACCATGCGTGCCGTGTTGGTGGAGGTATCGCGCAATGCCGCGCTGAACGAGGTGATGCAGCACCAGTTCATCGATCAGCGCAAGGCGTTGGTCCTGCACATTCTGGGACGGGCCGTCGACCGGGGCGAGATCGAGGCCGACGCCATCGATGACGACCTCTGGGACGTATTGCCGGGATATCTGATCTTCCGGTCGCTGGTCTCGGGCCGTGCGCCTACCGCACACACCGTGGCGACTCTCGTCGATCAAGTGGTTCTGCCGGGCCTCACTCGTCGAGCCGGCTGATGGCGCCCGCACGAAATTGCGGCGCTGCGCACTATTGAACCGTACGGTTCCGTACCGTACGCTTACTTCTCATTCGACCCGCCCACGGATACCGAGAGGCTTCCGGTGAAGAGACCGTCGTTTGTGCCCCTGGTCCGGCGTGGGTGGATGGTCTTAGTGGCGGTCGCGGTGGTGGCCGTCGCGGCATTCTGCGTGTATCGGCTGCACGGCATCTTCGGCTCGGGCGACACCACATCGACCGGCGGTGACGGCGCCGAGGAGATCGTCCCGTTCAACCCCAAAGACGTCGTCTACGAGGTATTCGGCGCCCCGGGGGCTGTCGCCACCATCAACTATCTCGATGTCAACGCCGCTCCCCAGCAGGTCATCGATGCCTCGCTGCCCTGGCGATATCAGGCGACGACGACCGAGCCAGCCGTCATCGCAGATCTGCGTGCGCAGGGCAACGGCGACACGCTGGGCTGTCGCATCTTGATCGACGGCGAACTCAAGGACGAAAGGACCGCGAACGCCGTGAGCGCCTACACCTTCTGCTTAGACAAGTCCGGATGAGCGAGCCCGGCCGGCCGCCCTTCTGGCCACGCACCATCCGGCGCCTGGCGCTGCCGATCGTGCTGTTCTGGGTGGCCCTTGCCGCCGTGACGAACAGCCTCGTGCCGCAGCTGGAGGTGGTGGCCGAAGCCCACAACGTGGGGATGAGCTCGCACGACGCCCCCTCGTACCAGGCGGCGAAGCGCATCGGAAAAGTGTTCCAGCAGTACGACACCGACAGCGCGGCGATGATCGTCATCGAAGGAGACCAGCCACTCGGCGCCGATGCGCACCGGTTCTACGACACCCTGGTAGCCAAACTTCAGGACGACACCAGGCACGTCCAGCACATCCAAGACTTCTGGGGCGATCCGCTGACCGCCGCCGGTTCGCAGAGCAACGACGGCAAAGCGGCGCTGGCGCAAGTGTTTCTGGCCGGAAGCCAGGGCGAGACGTTGGCCAATGAGTCGGTGGCCGCCATCCGCGCCATCGTCGAGCAGACGCCGGCGCCGCCCGGCGTCCACGCCTACGTGACGGGCGCCGCCCCGCTGGTAGCCGACCAGTTCTCGGTCGGCAGCGAAGGCACCAACAAGGTCACCGCGATCACCTTCCTGGTGATCGCGCTCATGCTGTTCGCCGTCTACCGATCGATCGGCACCACGCTGCTGGCGCTGCTCACCGTCGCCATCGAGATGGCCGCCGCGCGTGGATTCGTCGCCTTCCTCGGCTACCACGAAATCATCGGATTATCGACGTACTCAACGAATCTGCTGACCCTGCTGGCGATCGCTGCGGGAACCGACTACGCGATCTTCATCATCAGCCGCTATCAGGAGGCACGCGCGGCCGGTGACGACCCGGAGGCAGCGTTCTACACCATGTACCGGGGCACCGCCCATGTCGTGATCGGCTCGGGCCTGACCATTTCCGGCGCCGTGTACTGCCTGACCTTTACCCGGCTGCCCTACTTTCACACTCTCGGGCTGCCCGCTGCCATCGGTATTTTCGTCGCGCTGATCGCCGCGTTGTCTCTGACGTCGGCGGTTCTCACGCTGGGCAGCCGGTTCGGATTCTTCGAGCCCACCCGGGCGATGCGGACCCGCGGTTGGCGCCGGATCGGTGCCGCCATCGTCCGGTGGCCGGGACCGATCCTGGTGGTGGCCTGCGGCGTGGCCCTGATCGGCTTGCTTGCCCTGCCCGGCTACAAGACCAGCTATGACGCCCGTATCTACATGCCGGATCGTGCCCCGGCCAACGTCGGCTATGCGGCAGCCGAACGCCATTTCTCGCAAGCTCGGTTGAACCCCGAGCTGCTGATGATCGAATCGGACCACGATCTGCGCAACCCGGCATCCTTCCTGGTCTTGGAGCGCGTCGCCAAGGCCGTGTTCCACACGCCGGGTATCGCCAAAGTGCAGTCGATGACCCGCCCGTTGGGAACCCCGCTCAAGCACACGTCGATACCGTTCTCGGTCGGGCAGGGAAATGTCGCCCAGACCCAGAATCTGAAGTACCAGATGGACCGGGCGGCCGATCTGCTCAAGCAGGCGGCCGAAGCCGAGAAGTCGATCCACACGCTGGAACAGCAATATGCGCTACAGCAGCAGCTCGCCGATGCCACCCATTCGGAAACCCAGAGCTTTCACGACACGGTCGACCTCACCAACGAACTGCGTGACCAGATCGCGAACTTCGACGACTTCTTCCGGCCGATCCGCAGCTACTTCTACTGGGAACCGCACTGCTTCGACATTCCGGCGTGTGCGGCGCTGCGCAACGTGTTCGACCTGCAGGACGGCATCGACAAGCTCAGCGAGAAGCTCGGACAGCTCACCGCCACCTTGGACAAGTTGGATGCCCTGCAACCGCAGCTGGTGGAGCTGATTCCGTCCCAGATCGAAAGCCAACGAGTCAACCGCGACTTGGCGCTGAACAACTACGCCACCAACTCCGGAATCAGCGACCAGTCCGCCGCCGCCAACGACAACCCGGCCGCCATGGGCCAGGCCTTCGACGAAGCCAAGAACGACGACTCCTTCTACCTGCCGCCGGAAGCGTTCGACAACGCCGAATTCAAACGCGGGATGAAGTTGTTCATGTCGCCGGACGGCAAAGCGGCGCAGATGATCATCACCCACGAGGGCGACCCGGCGACCCCCGAGGGCATCGCGCACATCGACTCGATTCGCAACGCCGCCAAAGAGGCGGTCAAAGGGACCCCGCTGCAGGGCTCCCACATCTACCTCGCCGGCACCGCCTCGACTTACAAGGACATCGCCGACGCCGCCAAGTACGACCTGCTGATCGCCGGGATCGCGGCGCTGAGCCTGATTCTGCTGATCATGATGATCATCACCCGCAGCCTGGTCGCCGCGATCGTCATCGTGGGCACCGTTGCGCTGTCGCTGGGCGCCTCGTTCGGGCTGTCGGTGCTGGTATGGCAGTACCTGTTCGGCATCCATCTGTACTGGATCGTGTTGGCCCTGGCCGTCATTCTGTTGCTGGCGGTCGGCTCGGACTACAACCTGCTGTTGATCTCGCGGTTCAAAGAGGAGATCGGTGCGGGCCTCAATACCGGGATCATCCGGGCGATGGGCGGCACCGGGTCCGTGGTGACCGCCGCCGGCCTGGTGTTCGCCGCGACCATGGCGTCGTTCATCTTCAGTGACCTGCGGATCCTCGGCCAGATCGGCACCACGATCGCACTCGGCCTGCTGTTCGACACGCTGATCGTGCGGTCGTTCATGACGCCGTCCATCGCGGCGCTGCTCGGGCGCTGGTTCTGGTGGCCGCAACGGGTGCGCCAGCGGCCCGCGGTAAGCACGAGCAATTAAGCCCACTACTTTTTGGCCGGAGCTCTTTTCGCCGAAGCCTTCTTCGCCGGTGTCTTTTTGGCCGGGGCTTTCTCCGCGGATGATCGCTTCTTCACGCTGGCCTCGAGCTTGGCCAGCAGGTCGGAAACATCTTCGGTCGCATCCAGCTCGGCGGGACGCTCCTCGGGGGTGAACGCTTCGTCGCCTTCGAGTTTGGCGGCGATCAACTCGTGCAACTGCTCCTGATAGTTGTCGTGGTAGCGGTCGGGGTCGAAATCGTCGGCCATCGATTCCACCACCTGCCCGGCCATCTTCAGCTCGGCCGGCTTGATCTCAACCTTGGTGTCCAGCGCGGGGAAATCGGGGTCGCGGATCTCGTCCGGCCACAGCAGGGTGTGCACCACCATCACGTCACGCTTGGAGAAATCCTTGACCCGCAGGGCCGCCAGCCGGGTCTTGTTGCGCAGCGTGAAATGGACGATCGCCACCCGGTCGGTTTCGGCCAGCGTCTTAGCCAGCAGCACATAGGATTTGATCGACTTCGACGCGGGCTCCAGAAAGTAGCTGCGGTCATACAGCATCGGGTCCAGGTCAGCGGACGGCACGAACTCCAGTACGGCGATCTCATGGTCGCGCTCCTCGGGAAGGTTCGCGATGTCATCGTCGGTGATCACCACCATCCGGCCGTCGTCGGACTCATAGGCCCGCGCGATGTCGCCGTAGTCGACGACTTCGCCGCACTCTTCGCACACCCGCCGGTAGCGGATTCGTCCGTGATCCTTGGCGTGCACTTGCCGGAACTTGATGTCATGGTCTTCGGTGGCGCTGTAGACCTTCACCGGCACGTTGACCAGACCGAATGCGATCGAACCCTTCCAGATGGAACGCATGAGGCCAGTATGCCCACGCGAGACTGCCGATAACCTGCTTTGGCGCGACGTAGGTTGGTTGCATGGCCGCTGAGTCCATCCAGACCCGGGTCACGCTGACCAACGCCGACAAGGTGCTCTACCCCGCCACGGGCACTACCAAGGCGCAGGTCTACGACTACTACACCCGAATCGCCGAAGTGATGCTGCCGCACGTCGCGGGACGTCCGGCGACGCGCAAACGCTGGCCCAACGGTGTCGAGCAGGGCTCGTTCTTCGAAAAGCAGCTGGCCGCCTCGGCGCCGGGCTGGTTGACCCGCGCCGAAATTCAGCATCGCTCCGGCATCACCACCTATCCGATCATCGAGAACCTCGACGGCCTGGCCTGGATCGCCCAGCAGGCGGCCCTTGAGGTCCACGTACCGCAATGGCGTTTCGAAGCGGAGTGGACACACGGCGGCAAGGTGCTCAAGCCCGGACTGGCGACGCGGCTGGTCTTCGACCTCGACCCCGGCGAGGGCGTCACGCTGAGCCGGCTCGCCGAAGTGGCGCGAGCCATCCGAGACCTGATGTCCGAGCTGGGGCTGAACACCTTTCCGGTCACCAGCGGCAGCAAGGGACTGCACCTGTACGCCGCCCTCGAGCGCCCGGTGAGCAGCGCTGGCGCCGTCACGGTAGCCAAACGCGTTGCCCAACAACTCGAAACCGCGATGCCCGACCTGGTGACCGCGACCATGGCTAAGAAGCTGCGGGCCGGCAAGGTGTTTCTCGACTGGAGCCAGAACAATGCGGCCAAGACCACCATTGCGCCGTACTCGCTGCGCGGCCGAGACCATCCGACGGTTGCCGCCCCACGCACCTGGGCCGAGCTGGACGACCCGGACCTGCGGCAGCTGCGCTTTGACGAAGTGCTGGAGCGCGTTGAGCACGACGGCGATCTGTTGGCCGGCCTGGATGGACCACTGGAAGGCCAAGATCGACTTGCGGTGTACCGGGCCAAGCGTGACGCGGGCCGCACGCCCGAACCGGTGCCAGCCGCGGCGCCGGCGCCGGGTGAGGGCAATAGTTTCGTTATCCAGGAGCATCATGCCCGTCGGCTGCACTACGACTTCCGGCTGGAGCGCGACGGGGTGTTGGTGAGCTGGGCGGTGCCCAAGAACCTTCCGGACTCCACGTCGGTCAACCATCTCGCGGTGCGCACCGAGGACCATCCGCTCGAATACGGCAGCTTCGAAGGCACCATCCCCAAGGGCGAGTACGGCGCCGGCACCGTGCGTATCTGGGATTCGGGAACCTATGTGACCGAGAAGTTCGAGGACTCCGCGGACAAAGGTGAGGTGATCGTCGTGCTCGCCGGCAGCCGGATCTCCGGGCGATACGCGCTGATCCGCACGGGCGGAGATCAGTGGCTGGCGCACCGGATGAAAGACCAGCAGGCGTTCACGTTCAACGAGCTGGCTCCGATGCTGGCCACCCACGGTTCGGTGACGAAGCTGGACCCCAGCCAGTGGGCTTTCGAAGGCAAATGGGACGGCTACCGGCTGCTGGTGGAAGCCGACCACGGTCGGCTGCGGTTGCGGGCACGCAGCGGGCGCGACGTGACCGGCGAATACCCGCAGCTGCCGTTTCCGGCCGCAGATCTGGCCGAGCACCACCTCGTGCTCGATGGCGAACTCGTCGCGCTCGACGACGACGGTGCCCCTAGCTTCGCTGCGATGCAGAACAGCGCCCGTTCGACACGCCTGGCGTTCTGGGCTTTCGATCTGCTCTATCTCGACGGGCGCCCGCTGCTGCGGGTGGCCTATCGGGATCGTCGCCGCCTGCTGGAAACCCTCGCGCGTGGAACCGATCTGATGGTCAAGGATTTGCTGGCACCCGACGGCGCGAAGGCGCTCGAACAGTCCCGCAAGCTGGGCTGGGAAGGGGTGATCGCCAAGAAGTGGGATTCGCCCTATCAGGCCGGGCGACGTTCGACGGCGTGGGTCAAGGAGAAATACTGGCGGACGCAGGAGGTGGTGATCGGCGGTTGGCGGGCCGGGGAGGGCGCCCGCGGCGGGGGGATCGGGTCGCTGCTGATGGGCATTCCCGACGGTGACGCCCTGCGGTTCGTCGGCCGGGTCGGTACGGGTTTCACCGAGCGCCAGCTGGCCGCCCTGAAGAAGATGTTGACGCCGCTCCGCGCCGGCGAATCACCTTTTGGGGCACCGCTTCCCGCGGCGGACGCCAAGGGCGTCACGTTTGTGGAACCGACCGTGGTGGGCGAAGTGCGCTTCAGTGAACGCACCGCCGATGGGCGGCTGCGCCAGCCCAGCTGGCGCGGACTGCGGCCCGACAAGACCCCGGATGAGGTGGTGGGTGAGGATTGACCGGTGCGGTGGGTGACCTATCGAAGCGAAGACGATGAGCGCGCGGGGGTGCTGGACGGGGACGTGATCCAAGCGGCGCCGCCCGGTGTGACGCTGCTGGAGCTGATCCGGCTCGGGCCGGATGGTCTGCGCGACGCCGGCGAACGGGCGTTGGCCGCGCCGTCGGCGACGGTGCGGGCTGATCAGGTGACGCTGATGGCGCCGATCCCGCGTCCACCGTCGATCCGCGACAGTCTGTGCTTCCTGGATCACATGCGCAACTGCCTGGCCGCGGCCGGCCGCAGCCGCGACCTCGACGACACCTGGTACCGAATCCCGGCGTTCTATTTCGCCTGCCCGGCAACGGTTCTGGGTCCCTATGACGACGCGCCCATAGCGCCAGGCAGTGTCTGCCAGGACTTCGAGTTGGAGGTCGCTGCGATCATCGGCACGCCCGGGGCGAACCTGTCGGTAGAGCAAGCCGAGCAGGCCATCATCGGCTACACCATTTTCAACGACTGGTCGGCGCGGGACCTGCAGGCTCAGGAGGGCGTGCTGGCGATCGGGCAGGCCAAGGGCAAGGACAGCGGGGTCACCTTGGGGCCTTACCTGGTCACCCCCGACGAGTTGGAGCCCTACCGTCGCAACGGCAGACTCAGCCTGCACGCCACCGCGATCGTGAACGATGTGATCGTGGGCCTCGGCTCAACCGAGGCCATGGACTGGAGCTTCGGCGAGATCATCAGCTACGCCTCACGCGGGGTGCCGCTGCAACCGGGTGACGTCTTCGGGTCCGGCACCGTGCCGACCTGCACGTTGCTCGAACATCTCGATCCCGCCCTGCCCCAACCGTTTCCAGGTTGGCTGGCCGACGGCGACGTGGTGACCCTGCAGGTGCAGGGCCTCGGCGAGGTGCGCCAGACGGTGCGCGCCAGCGCTCCGCCGATCCCGCTGGCGGAGCGCCCGCGCCCCTAGGACGCCGTGACGGTGACCTTGATGGTGGAGGCGCCGTCTGAGGTGATGATCAGCTGCGAGGCGTTGGGTCCGGAGCTGACGTGTCCGCCGGTCACGTTCACCGTGTAGCCGTTGGGGTATTGGTTGGGCGGCACCGAGATGGTGGTCTGCGAACCGGCGTCGAACGATCCGGAGCCGTCGGCCTGGTCGGTGGTGTAGCTGAAGGAGAAGACTCCGTTCGAGAACGACAACGAGGTCGGGATTCCGGAGATCAGCTGCGGGTAGGGCTGGGACAGGGCATCAAGCTTGTCCCAGTTGACGTTGTCGCCGATCGGCGCCTTGCTCAGGTCGATCACCAGTGCCTGATCGTTCGGCGACGCGCTGGTGATGTCGCCGCCGGTGTAGGCCCACTCAGACCAGCCGTAGAGCCACTTGTTCGAGGCATTCAAGCTCGCCCCGATGGCTCCGAGGTTGTTTGTCGCGCCGAACTCGCTGAGCCAGCCTGGGATGTTGTGCTCCTGGGTGTATTCCGACGCATACCCGAAGACGATGTCGGCGTTCCAGTCGCAGCCGAAGCTCGAGCCAGGAATCAGTGACGTCGTCACGCAGTAGTGGTGGAACGAGAAGGCCGAGTTTTCGTCGTCCACCGTGCCCAGGTGCGTTTGGACCGGCAGGCTGCCGAAGAGGGTGTTCGGCTCGAAGAACACGGTCTTGTTCGGGTCGACCGATCGGATGGCCGCGTCGATCTGGTTGTAGAACGGGGTCAGCTGCTGGGCATCGAAGTACGGGTTGCCCAAAATGCTGCCCAGCGCCTGGGTGCCCGCCCACGGCTCGTTCATGATGTCGTAGCCGGCCACGTTGGGGTCGCCCTTGAAGTAGTTGGCGACGGCCTGCCACGACAGCGCGTAGTGGTTCTGTAACCCGATCCCATCGGGGGCCTTGGCGTTGGCCCAGAACGAGTCCCAGGCATAGTTCTGCGCCGGGTTCAGCGGGTACGTGCCCGGGAAGCCCAGGAGGGGGTTGGGCAGTCCGCCGGTCAGGACGGCCCAATCCGGAGCGCCCTCGCCGCCGAACTGCTCGTTGTAGAGGTCTTGGTGCATGTCGAGGATCGCGACGATGTTGTAGCGGCCGAGCATCTCCACGGTCTGCTGTACCGAGGCCAGGTAGTCGTAGTCGATGACTCCGGGCTGCGGTTCCACCCCGGCCCAGATGATGCCCAGGCGGACCGAGTTGAAGCCGTTGGCGGCCAGGAAGGCCGCGTCCTCCTCACTGAAGCCCCCGGCGGACGGCTCGTAAGGCGGAATCTTGTAGACCTGGTTGAGTCCGCGCAGTAGGACGACCTGGCCGTCGCTGTTGGTGAGCCAGCCGTTGGACACCTCGACCGGTGCGGTGACGGTTCCGGTGATGCCGCCGGGCAGGGTGCCGTAGTGGCCGACGTCGCCGTGGGTGCCGGAGAGCAGTCCGGCGACGCCGCCGACGCCGCCGAGCGCGGGCAGACCAGCCGGGGTGGCGCCGTCGCCGGCGTCGCCGCCGTGGCCGCCGTTGCCGAACAGCCAGGCCGCGGCGCCGCCGTCGCCGCCGGCGGCCCCAGTTCCGCCGTCGCCGCCGGCGCCGCCGTTGCCGAAGAT
>Ga0182738_1003086_pt1 | contig 19274 bp, 20 predicted proteins | sample eDN5th30CBELigMG_FD_128876 | JGI IMG/M metagenome (GOLD analysis project Ga0182738, IMG submission 128876) | Enriched Miracle-Growth compost microbial communities from Emeryville, California, USA - eDNA 5th pass 30_C BE-Lig MG (version 2)... ... | reverse complement strand
TTCGGCCTGCTGCTTCATGGTTTGCAGCACCTGCTCCCGCTCGCCCAGGGCGTGCGAGGCGGCAAACTCGGCCAGCGACTCATCCAGCACGTGCAGCAGGATCACGAGCGGTTCGTCGCCGCTGGCCAGGCGGATCGCCTGATCCATCACTTCACTGCAGATCGGCGAGAAATCGATCGGCACCAGAAGGCTGTCGAAGTCGAGCACGGCAGTCCCACCTCTCCAAGCACACCAGCAGAATCAGACTTGTTGCCGCCCCCCATTGTATCGCCAGCCAGCAAGCTGCACAGCAAAACGGGGGGCCGGGCGAGGGGCCAATCGCCCAGCGCCTGGTGAGTTTGCTGCCTGTGGAAATGTGACGCATCAGGCCAATTGACGGGGCGGCACCGGAAATCTACATTTAACCAAGTGGTTGCGGCTAACCCTTGAGCCGCATCTTGCCGACAATACCATTGTTCGGCCGCCACGCCACGACGCCCCCTTAGCTCAATTGGCAGAGCATCTGACTCTTAATCAGAGGGTTCATGGTTCGAGTCCATGAGGGGGCACTCCGATAAGCCCTGAGTCCAAAAGGACTTAGGGCTTTTTTTGTACGCCGGCGAAACGGCGTTTTACTGTACATCCGTTTCACTGTTGACGGAACTGTTTACAACCGGGTCGTTGCCAGCCGTCGCCCGCTCGAACGCATTCCAGATTTCGTCGGCCAATTCTGTCGCGTCGGCCTGTACATAATACTTCATGGTCGTGTCGATCGACGCATGTCTCATCATTTGTTGGAGTTGCGCCGGCATCACCCTCGCCGACCAGCGAGTGCCGAAAGAGCGGCGTAGATCGTGTGCCGAAGCGTACTTCACGCGGCCTTTGTTGTCCGTGTTCACGTGTACACGTGCCGCTTTGCCAATTTCCGAAATTATTTTGCCGATGCGGTTTTCTTCGGTGATCCGCTGCCCGGAAACGCCGCAGAGCCGGAAAACGTCGCCTCGCCGTTCGGCTAGAGGGACGGCCGCCAACAGCCTGGCGAACTCCGGGGCGACCGGATAAAGTCGGTCCTGCTTGCCTTTTTCCAGGTCTGCACGAATGTGCAGCATCGGCCGCGGGCCGGAGAGGTCGACCGTGATCTTGTCTGGGCGGTTGTCCCACGAGAGCGCCAGGGCCTCGCTCAGCCGCAGCCCGCCCGCAAAGAGCGATTGCAGGAAGAACCGCCAGGGGCCCGCCACGCGATCAGCACGCTGTTGCTTGTCGCGCAGCCGCTTCCGCATCGCCTCGGCCGACAGGCGCCGCTTGGTCTGGCGTTTGGATCGGCTGAAGGACGATGCGACCAGCCCGGCCTCCACCTTGGCTAGCATCCGGTCGAACTCTTCGCCGGTGATCGGCCGCCCTTTCATGTGTTTGCCGCCCTTGGCTCGTGCCGGCATGCGGATCTTGGGTACCTCGGGCAACAGTTCCTGTTCTTTGGCCCACTTCAGCGCCGCTTTGATGTGTCCCAGGTAAGAACGAATCGACGACTCCGCCAGCCCCTCTTCTCGCAGCTTCTTCTGAAGGTGGCTGATTTTTTCGGCGTTGATGTCGGCGAGCCGCTTCGGCCGGCAGGCGGCTTCCAGGCGGTTGAACGCCGTGTCGGCGCTGGAACCGGTTTTGGTTGCCAGGCTGGCCAGGTGCTCGCCTTCATAGCGGGCCCGAAAGTCAGCCCAGGTGATCTTGCTGGGCGGCTTGTATCGGCCCGCTCGCAACTCAGCTTCCCAAACGGCCGCGAACCGCTCCGCCTCGCGCCGCGTGGTCTTTCGTGTGCTGCGGCTGATCCGCCGCCCTTCGAGTGGGCAATCGTAGTAGGCAATCCAGAACTTGCGATCGCCGAACTTGGTGACTTTGACTCGGATTTCAGACATGGCGATTTTCCTGGCGTGTGTCGTGAGTTTCGGGCGGCTCGGCGGGAACCGCGGCCGGCAGCGGGCTATAGGTGCTTGCGAAGCTGTGCGACTTCGGCTTCAAGCTCGTCGATCCGATTCATGGCGGCTTCGTGCTTCCGTTTAAGCGCGTCGAACTCGGCCAGTTTGACCGTGCGGCGAGTGCGGATCGGGCCTTCCTTTTCGCGTTTCTTTTTCTCTTCCTCCCGCAAGTGTTTCACCCACATGGCCCGCAGACGAGTGATACCTTCCTTCACCCACATTTCCTCGTCAGGGAATAGCTCGAACATTCCCCGCAATTCACGGAACTCGCATGCGGCATCGTCCACGTACCTGTTCAATTCCCGCATGGCGTCTTCATTGCCAAGGCCGCCGATGGATGCGCGGAAATCGGGATCGCTCAGCACCTGCTCGCAGACCAGTTTGGTCCGCTGGTAGAGCGATCTTGCAGCGCCGGGGTCTGATTGCCGCAGGCTTTCGATGGTCCTCTTTAACTCAGCGTTCATTTCGGGATTCTCCTTTTAGGTGCTTCCTGTTTTGGGCGGTGCCACTCAATCTCGCGACGGGTCATGCGGCGGGATGAACTTGGTTTGGTCGAAGAACCACCCCAGCCAAGCGATCGAGAAGCGAACCGTCGCCGCCATCGAGTCCAGGCTGTAGTGACGCTGGACCGTTTCCAACGCGCGGCGGTCTTGCGGCCGCAACCAAATCGTGGTTTGGGACGTGGGCGAGTCATCGGGCTGATAGCCGATCTGATCGGCCGTTTGTGCGTCGTTGTTGGCGATCTTGCCAGCCAGCATGTTGGCCGACAGCCGAACGACGTCGCCGATGGTGGCGATGCCGAATAACTCTGCGAGTTCGTCGGCGCTTTGGCGATCGCTCTCTCGCATCGTGATTTGGGCCCGCGATTGCCCTTGGCTGCGTGTCGCTTTCTTCTTCGGCATCGTCGCCTCGCTCTTGGCTATGATTGCGGCCACACCCAAAGCATAGCCACTGGCTATATCGTGTCAACAAAAAAACCGGCGACGGGGATGAACCGAAATCCCCGCCGCCGGCCTGAAGATTACCTGCGCTGTGGAACACAGGCTTGCTTGGCTAAATCGTTACTTGCCCGCGGCTGCTCCCGGAGATGCATCTTCGATCGGCCGCGTCTCACCTTCGATCACTGGCTCCATCTTCTGCCAGAGGCCATCGACCATGGCCGCCAGGAACTCGCCGGCGCGACTGTCCAACAGCTTGTTGACGCGGGCAATAATTTCGCTTCGGTTTTGCATAGTCGGGAGCCTTATGTAAATCTGCCGCGGCTTGAACCGCCACGCCGCCGGCTGAAATTATCTATATGACTCGCGACCGCGTGAATCAATATCGTGTGCGGCATTTTCGCAACTTTTTATATGTGCCGTTGTGGTGTTTTGTGTGATAGTTCCCACAACGGACTATATAGACTCCGCAACACTACGCAAACGCCGCGCCCGACTGACCCCGTTTGGTTACTTCGATATGTTGCTGGATCAGTTCGTTAGTGCGCTTGTGGTGTTCCAGGGCTAGCTTCTGCAAATCGATGCGACGCTTTTCCATGCTTTCCTGAATGGAGCGATTGACCGAGGTGATATCGGTCATGGAAGTGGTCATCAACTTGGGGATCTTGTCGATCAGCCCGGCCATTGCCTGGGCCATGGCAACCCCCTGGGTGAGGTTGTTAATCATCAGGCTTTCCAGAAAGCCGCCTTTCGGCGTTTCCGCCACGGGCTCAACTTCAACTGGCGGCGCCTCCACCGGGCGGTCGCGGGCTTCGTCGCGAATCCGGCGATTCTCTGCCATCAAGCCTTGGATTTGCGACATGGTCCCCGCCGATGCTTCCTCCATAGCTTTGCTGATGGCGCTGCCATCAAAGCTTGTTGCCCCAAGGTTATCCACCTTGCGGCGAAAAGCACCTTCAGCTTCGACCTGCTTGTGCCGCTCACTGGCAAGTTCTGCAAACTCTTTCTTCTCGGCATCGGTCAGCCCGCCACCTGAGATTCGCTTGTCGGTTAGCTCCTGAAGGCGATTCTCACGCATCGCCGTCTTCGCTTTGGCAATCTGGCCGATCGGCGTTTGGTCAATCAAAAAGCTCCCCACTTCGAGTGCGGCGCCTTTGGCTCGCTGCGCAACGATGTTGGGGATTTGCGCGAGGATTGCCTTAATGGCTGCCAGCATCTCCTGGAACTTGGCGATGACCGACAGTTTCATGATCTCCCAGGCGTTGTCCCAGTCAGCCGAGAGGACGTCGAACAGTTCTACCATCTGCTCGATCCACCCGGACAATCGCACGACCACTGCCTTCAGGTCTAAGCTCTGCGCGATGACCTTGCCGATCTTGATAAGCCCCTGGCCGATGGTGTCCTGGAGCGTCGACCACACGCCCGCAAGGGTTTGGCTCTGCTTCTCGTTCATCTGATAGAAGCGGCCGCCTACGCTGGTGGCGTCGACGAACGACTGCTTCACTTCGGCAAACGAGATTTTCCCCTGCTCCATGCGTTTCTTCAGCGCGCCCATGCTTTCGCCGGTACGCTCGCTGATCTGCTGGAGCGGGTTGAAACCCTGGTTGATAAGCTGCAATAGGTCTTGCCCCATCAACCGGCCCGTCGATTGGATCTGCCCGAACACCATCGCGAGCGATTGCAGCTTTTCGGGATCGCCCGCCGCAATGTTGGACAACATCTCGACGTCGCTCAGCAGTTCATTGACGTCTTCGCCGAACGACAACAGGGTGCGGCTCGCTTTGGCCAAGTCGGTGAACTCAAACGGCGTCTTGGCGCCGAGTTCGTACAGACTGCTCAACACGGCTTGCGCGCGGTCAGCAGAACCGATCATCGTCTCCATGGCGACTTCGATCTGTTCCGCTTCCGCGGCGAGTTGCAGCGGCGTAGAAACGATGCTCAGCAGGCCAGTGCCGATCATCTTCAGGCCGTTGAGAGCCAGGCCCAACTGGCCAAAGGCATTGATAGCACCAGAGACGGCGCCGCGAAGGCGGCCAAGGGTGCCGGTGATGCCCTGCAACCCGGTCGCGTTAAGCTGAATGAACGCTTCTGCGATCTTCTTGGCCATGGTTACTCAATCGCCTCGGCTTGCGCTTCTGTCAGATACGCCACAGGCATCAGCGGCTTATCGCCGTCCACGTTTGTAAGCGGCGGCAGGCCAAGCCGCTCGCGGCGGTACTCATTGCGAGTCACGACGCCTGTCCGCAAGGCCGCCTCCCATTCCTTGGCCGTCAGTTCGTCATCGTTGGCGACGGCCGGTTCGATCCAGACGGCCAGGGCCTCGCCAGGCTGCGCGAAGGCGGGGGCAACCCATTCCGTTAGAGCCTGCGAAAGGAGCGATATCTTGGGGTTGAGCGTGCCGGTGCAAAAGGACCGCTCGGCAACGGCCGCCTGCGCGCGGTTCGCATTCTCGATCTCGCCAACCACGATCGGGTTGACGCCGAAGGCTTGGAAGATGCGCGACTTCGTGAGCTTGCCGGAATTGAGCCAGTCCATTTCCGCTGGCTTGTTGGTCAGCGGTTTGACGTCACGAATCAACGCATCGAGAATCAGCGGTTCGCCCGCGTTGTACCAGCCGCTGTGATAGGTCTTGATCGCATTGACGATCTGCTGCCGCTGGTGCTTCTCCAGCATCGGCGGGCCGCCGTTGCCGCCGTCCGTGTTGCCTGCGATGATGGCCATGCCGGGGAACAGGCCCCGCTCGAACGCCGCGACCTGGCTGCCTTGAATGGCTTTGTCGGCCACCACTGCACGGGCCGCGGCCTGGAGCGGCGATAGCGCGCCCGTAATGGGGTTCTTCGGATCCGGGTAGGAAAAGTACGCCATCTCCCCAGCCGGCACCGTGAAGGGCGAGGCCACGCCCGGCGGCTGCACTTTGAAACGTGAGAAGAGACCGGCAGAATGGTCGGGCTCGACCCAATGGCTTGGCAGTGGCCATATCTCCTTGCGGCCTTCGCCGTCTCGCATCCACCAGTAAGCCCGGCCGGTCAGTTCTAAGCTGGCCACGGTGACGTAGATCAGCGTGCTGCCGATCATCGGTTCGTTGGGGTCGGCCAGCACATCCAGCAGCGAGTGGTTGTCGGTGGGCTCTAGATCCGCGCGGCCGGAGATGATCTGCTTGGCCGAGCGGCGGCCGCTTTTACTCGCCACTCGCGCAACCCGGATCGGCTGGCCCGCGATCCGCTGCGAGATCGCCCGTACGCATGCAAACACCCAATCCCGGTAGTGGTCAAGCTGCACTTCGGCGTTGCCGCTGGCCCGGCTGTCGTCAAAGGCAAAACCGCCGGCGCCGCTCCCCAGGGGGAGTACAGCGCCGGCGGCTGCCGTGGAGTATCGCTTGGCGGCCATAGCCCGCAGGTGTTCGACGCGGGCGGTTGCCCTGGCCATGGCGGTCGCAAACTCACTCATTGAGATTGGCTCCGGTTGCCATAACTTGGCGTTGCACAGCGATGGCCGTCTCCGCCGCCACGCGGGCCCGGTCGCGTGCGATGACTTCCGCCAGTGCTTCGACCTCGGTCTTGAGGATTCGCTCGCGGGCCTGGCTCTTGGCAAGGGTCTCTTCGAGTTCGGTGACGCGCTCGCGTAGACGAGTGTCAGCCCCGCGGAACAGGCGTCGAAGCATAACTCACCGCCTTTCCGTGCGGTTAGTTTCGGGCGGCAAGCTGCTTCACAAGCTGCTCGATGGCACCGACCAGCGCCGCGTTCTGGGCGGCCAGTTGCCGCAGGGCATTTTCGGCAGCCGATTCCTGTTGAATGAAGCGGGAAGTTTTCGCCTCGTCCCGTAGCGTGTCGGCCTCCGGCAATTGCCCGGTGAGGGAAACGGCCGCGCCGCTTTCTACCGCACGCGACATCCAGAAGAGCCAGGTTGCAACGTGCGGCTTGTTGAAGTCGACACGTTCCGGCGGAAGGACAAATCCCAATTTCTCAATCTTGCGGCGCAGTGCCTGAAATTGTGGCTCGTACAGCCGGTCCCGCACCCACGCCTCGCCCTTCACAGCGTCGACGCCCACCGCCTGGCCAGGGATTACCTCCGGCCAGCTTTGGGCCAACACGGCCGAACTGTGGCTGGTCGGCAGCAGGCGGGCGTCAAAGCGGCCGCGGAGCCGGCTGTCGGTGGGGTAGAAATGGAGCGAGGCATTTGCGTTGCTCGCAATTTCGATTTCGATCGTGGACTTCGACATCAGCAGGGGGCTCCTAGTGAAAAAAGCGGGGGCAGCCAATTAGGAGGCGTGCCCCCGCCCCGCCTGGAAGGTCGGTTTGGCTTAGTCGGCGACGGTCTGCGCGTCGCTCATAATGGCCACAGCATTGGGATCGATGCACTTGCCGCCAAAGCGGCCGCGGACCGTAAGCAGCGCGGTGTTGGTGAGGGCCAACGTCTTACCCTGGTCAGTCCAACGCGTCTCGAAACCCTGCCGGCGGTACAAGCGGTATCGCCGCAGCGAGGCGAAGGCGACCTTGCCGTTGTCGATGCCGTTGGCAACGCGGTACGGATGACCAAGCACGCTGTAGCTGCCGTAGTTGTCGCCCAGCACGCGGCGTGCATCGGCTTGCCCGACCGGGATAGTGCGGGCATGCCGGTACATGACGTCGTTGCCGATGAAGCAGGGGCCGAACGAGGCAACGCGATACGGCTTGTCGATCGCAAAGAGGAGCCGCTCAAGGTCCGCCAGCATGAGAGGTCCGCCGCTGCCCAGTACGCTGTTCACGGTCGTTGCGGCGGGGGTGCGAAGCAGGCCCAGCGGTTCAGTGGAACCATTGCCGTCGGCGATGACCCGGTCCAGTTCGGCCGCCATGCGTTGGCCAATGACATCGACCAGCGTGCGGCCGATGTCCGCGGGAGAGTCGCTGAGCAGGTCGCGGCCGACTTCCACCGCAACCATCACGTTTTGCGCGGCGGTACTCAATTGAGAAACCAAGGCCGTCGCATCGAACAGCGTTACCGCCGAACCGTCGGCCTGGCCCCAAGTGACGGTAGGGTTGCCGATCGACGCCCCTTCGATCGTATCGCGCGACATGTTGCGCATGTCGATGTACGGCAGCAGTTCCCCCACCAACAACGGGAAGGTCACGACCGCGCTGTCAAAATCGGTCGGCACCAAGTATTGGCCGCCGCTGCCACTGTCGTTAAGAAGCAGCGCCGGGTCTTTGGTCAGATGGAGATCGGCCAGCTTGGCGCCGTCCACCCAGCGGTTCGCGAATTGGCCACACCAGTCATCCTCCGCCAGCATCTGTTTGAGCATGCCGGTTTCATGCTCGGTCAGGGGCGGTACCCCCGACATGCCGGACTGGATTGCGCGCCACTTCATGACAACGCCGACCTTGGCGAGTTGCAACTCCGACGGCGATTCCACCGGCGAGCCTGCGAACATCACCGGCTGGCCGGTCTTGGCATGCTTGGCGAGATAACGATCGGTGCGATACTTGGCGTACTCGCCCTTGACGCTGATGCGGCTGCCCTTCGTGCCGTCGCTGCTGCCGCCACCAAACACTTGCTCGGGAGTCGCGCTGGAAGTCGCCATTCTGGTTTCCCCTGGTGGCTCGTCTGCAATCGCTTGCAGTTCCTTAATGTGGTCGGTCGAGATGCGGTTCTTGAACAGCGCATCCGTAAGGTGGCTCCGCACCGCAGCGTCAGATGCAAGCGACTTGCCGGCGTCGATTTCGCACCATCGTCGAAGGGCGGAGTTGATTCGCATGGTGTGCCGTGGCTAGAGGGCGCATGTATAGTAACCCCTAGCATTTATCATACGCGGCCGCCGCAAACGTCAATATATAGATGGACGCTATCTAAGCCGGGTAGCAGACAAGTGGGCGATTGATACGCGCCGGCCCGTGGGAGATGTCCTGCCCGATGGTGAGTGATATAGCAAACGCCATGGCGGCGTCGCCGTGCCTGGTGCCTTCGCCGGCTTGCGACTTGCCAGGCTCAAGGCGAGTGCCGTAACTCTTTTCAACTGCGCGCAGATTGCGAAGGTCAGACACCAAGCGGCTGTCGTCGAACAGTTCGACATTCCGATCGCGGAAGCCCTGAATGACAGCGGTGGCCATCCGTTGCAGGTTGCCAGGGGTGAAGGGCAGTTGCTCCATTCGCAAGCCGGTGCCGCGTAGACGCTGCGCCAGGTACTCACTTTGCCAGGGATCATAGCCGACAACCGCGAGTCCAAACTCCTGATGCATGCTGAGAATTTCCGCCTCAATGGCGCCGATATCAACCTTGCCACCGCGCGGCGGTTCCCACACCCGCACGCCGAACAGCGAGAACTTCCCGCTGCCTGCGTGGAAAACCGTATCGGCTTCCGCCTCTTGAGCGTCGGCCAGGCCCGCGTCGGCCAGCAACGCCATGTGCCGGGGCAGGGCGGGGCGATCGGGTTCAATCAGTTCTGAGTGGCCGACGTGGCGACCGGCCACGACGAACGCCGCCGCGTCGCGGGTTAAGCCGAGATCGAGACCGCCGATAAAAACATAGCCGCGGCGATCCACCGGCGGACCATCAAGTGCGATGGCGGCCTGAAGGTCGTCGTCGCTGATGGCGTCGCCTGCACCTGACGTCCACCGGTTCAGCCAAAGCCGCTCAAACACGTGCGGCAGCAGCAGGGCCTCTTGTTCGGCGAGGTCGTCTTTGCTGATCCAGCTTGCGACCGGACCTGGCAGCGCCGAGAAGTGCCAGTTCTTGCGGCCCTTAACGGCCTGCCGCAGACGCCACTGCCAAGACTCACGACGGCCAGCGTTGGTCATGGCCACCAGAAAGCAGTTCGGCTTCTTGGCGGCCGCGCTCAGCATGGCGTCCCATAGCTCGCGAGACTTCCAGTGGCTCACCTCGTCAAGAATAATGAGATCGGGCAGTTCGCCGAAGGCTGTCAGGGCGTCACTTGTGACAATCTCAAGCCGGCTGCCGGTTTGCTTGCACAGCACCCGATCGCGGCGAATTGTGATATCGTCGCGAAACAGGTTCCTGTTGGTTTGGACGTGCCTTTCGATTGCATCTTTCAGGAAGGATGCCTGGTCCTCATCCCCGGCGGCAGACACGCCAACCAGCGGCCGACGCGCAAACCTCATCGCCCACAGCACCATCGCGGCAACGTCCTGAGTCTTGCTGTGGCCGCGCGGCCGCTCCAGCCATGCGCGATTGGGCGCAGATTCGGGAACGTCATAGCCGGCTGCCCGCCCCCAACCAGCGTCCATGCGACGGAAGTCGCGAAGCTGCCATTTGTCGACGGCCTTGGCCAGCGGCTTCATCCCGCCTTTGGTCACTACGCGCAGTATGTGGCGAAAGACATCGGGCGACGATGGATCGGGCTTCTGGTGTTGCTCAGTCACTACTGCCCCCATCGTCCTCGCTGCCCTCGTCCTCGCCGACCATCTCGGCAACAATGGCCGAACCGATCGCGAAGCCGCGGCTCGCGTAGAACTGCGTAACGCCGGCGCAATCTGCATAGTCGCGCCCGTCGATGACCTCGTTCAGCAGATTGAGCGTCTCCATATCCATCTCGCATGGAGAGTTGAAGTTGGCCGCCTTTTGGATTTGCGCGAGCTTCACGCTATCGAGATTGAAGGCCGCGGCAAACGAAGCCGTAGCAAACATGACAAGGTGCGGGGCAGCGCCCGTTAGCAACCCGATCTGATTAAATGTGGGCAATATTTCGTCAATCTGCTCTCGGGTCAAACGCTTGTGCATATATGCTACACCTCAATCTGCGAACGTTCCGAAAGTGATCGTGAAGCAACGGCAGTTTACGCGCTCACGTGCGGGCATCGACCAGTGACCAGGGAAGGGAGCCTCATAGCCGCCGACGTTGAACTTCTCGGCCGCGCCGATGATTACCCCTTCCAGCGCCGCGTGTGTTTCGCGACGGTCGGAGTCGGGAACAGTCAACCATTCGATGCCGGCTATCAATCCCTGCTCGATCAAATCGACGCGGGCAAAGTGATGCCCGGCGTTCAACGCGCCCGTAGTTTCCGTTCGGGCGATCGTTCTCGCGCGGCGGTCGCTGGTGGGCGGGCCGAGCGATTCCTTGACGGCGGCAATCATCGCTTCCAGGCCGCGGCCGGATTCGATAGCGGCGGTCAGCTTTGACTGTAGGTCTGCCGCCGTCTTTTCTGACAGTTCAGGCCAGTAGGGCTGCTTCAGCGCCTCGCCGATCTCTGCCTGAATTGCGGCGAGCACGGCAGGCGGGACTTCATCTAGCCACGACTCGGGTATGCCGTCGTCGGCATCCTCGTCATACTCGTCGAACTCGACGCCGATCTCTTTCGCGGCTTTGGTTTTTACGGCATGTGTCGCCAATTCCTCGATGGCAGCGCCGACGGCGAGTTGAATCATAGGCGGCCCGGCCGCGGCCAGCAGGGAGTCTGTAGCGGCGGCAACGTCGATGAGAGAGGCCGCGTCGGCGCCGTCATCAAGGCGCTGCAAGGCGGTCTTGTGCAGCCTGGCAAACCAAGCTTTGATCGCGTTGGTGAGGACCGACTCAGATGCGCCGTGGCGGCGCAGCCATAGCTGTTTCCGCTGGGCCCGAAGCAATCGGCGGCAGCGAGATATTCTGGCCATGTGTCAGCAATTCGCTTCTTTGCTAGGCAGGCGGAAAATCCAAGGCAGAAATCTTGACCGTGCCGCCTTTGAACCGGTCTCCGGAGTCATACCCATCAAAGGGCTGCTCGTCCCACCCCAGGCAATCTTTCGACGGCGTTGCCTGCCAGCGACGGGCGGCTGCGACGTATGCATTGCCAACTTTTTCAATCAGTGCCAGCACGCCAGAGCCAATACGGAATGCCCCGGCCGGCGGCGAGATGAGACACAGCGCCATGTGGGTAGCAGTCGACACAACATCGAGCGGCACCGGTTCCGGTAGCTCAATTCGCCAACCGATCTCCCGATCACCACTGCCGTTCTCGAATGCGCATGGCGGGCCGGGCATGTCATAGATGCCGTCGAGGTCACTAATGTCGGCCCCCTCAATCTCAATGCGGACGCCGCCCCAGGGGTAACGCCCCAGCCAGCACGTTCCGCTGGGGCCCCAGTATTCAGGTCCGAAGTTATTGAGAGCCGGCCCGCAGGGAAGATTCGGCAGGGTTAAGGTCTTGCACTCACAGAGAGAACTGCGATGCATGTGGATAAGTTGGGCAGTCGCCGCACTGTAGTCGGTCGTCGATTCGGGGTGCCGGCCCTGCCAGCCCGCATTGTATGGCACAGCGAGAGGCTCGCCGACAAAGACTGTGCACTTGGGGCGGCCAGCGCCAAGGTCCAACAGGAATTGTGGATCGGTGCTGTAATCCGGGAATGCGAGAGTGGAATATACGCGTAGGTAATAGTGGCCGCCGTCATTGACCAGACGAAACCGCCAATCGGGGAAGCTGAGCCCCCTGGAGCACGAACCCAAGCAGGTGCTGGTTGCCAGGGGAAAGTAGCCATTTAGTTCGTCGGCGTTTGTACCAGTCACGCCATCGACGTGCAGCAGCAAGCAGCCAGGCATCGGCCCTTTGCAATTCTCGCACTTGGCGCAGCAGCAAGGCTTCCACGAAACCACTATGGGCACTCCATGTTGAAGATGATATAGAAGCCCGGCGTGCCGCTGTATACGGCGACGCCGCCCGCGTCTTCCGGGCCCGAGAAGCCGAAGTCGCCCACGAGGGGATTCATGAGTGTAATGCCTGTGATCTCGATCGGGTTGTCGGCGTTGCCGGACCAGAAATGGCCCCTGGCAGGTACGGTTTCGTCAACGTCGCTGAGCGCTTCATCAAGCTGAAACACGATGACCTGCGGCCACTCAGACACAGATGAACTGCTACTGCTCCCCGGCGACGACTGGCCGCCTGTGCCGCCAAGCACAACCCAAATCCCTTGCTGCTTCAGATACCTGGCAATAAAGCGTTCGCCGGCCTTCGCCTCGATGTTGCCCACGGCGTCGTACACCGTGATCTCGCGCGTGGCGGCATCCTTCCAGGTGTTGAGATCGCCGTCTCGCCGTAGCACCTTGGCATTGGCCGAGCCGCCCATCGAAAGGTCGTTGGTCAACTCGACCACGGCGTCCAGGCGATGATAAAGCGAATCTCGCAAGGCAGTCTGAAGCGCAGATATCTGGCCCTCCAGCGAGGCGATCTTGGCCACCAGGGAGTTGGCCCAATCCGCGGTGATGGACTGGCCTGGCCGCACGGACTGGAAGAAATATGGATTGCCGCCTGTGCTCATGGCTGTCGCCTCGCCTGTCCCTTGCGTCCGTCCCTGCCGTCCCGCCTGTCCCGCGCCGCTGCGGGCTTGTGGGCGTGGGCGTGGGCGTTGCCGGCCAGACGCATTTCAAAGTCGAAAGCCTCGGCTGCTTCGCGGGCTTTCCGCAGATGCCACTCCAAGACGACGTTCGGGTTCCAACCCGAAGTTTCTTCGGGGCGGGAGGTGGTTTTGCTTGCTTCCGCTTCGAACTTCTCGCAGCGGTCTATCAGGGCCTCGATCGCCCTGAGCGTCGCGACGGGCCGCTGCGGCGGTTGGGGTGGCGCAGGCGGCGGGAGCGGCGGCGCGGGCGGCTGCGGAGCCACGGGCGGCCGTCGGCGTCGGCGCGGGGCCCACGGTTCCACCCAGGGCCAGATGGTGAGTTGGACGTAGCGGGCGGCTGTTATCACCTAGCCCTCGCTGCCGGTGTGCGGCTCGTCTGCGGCGGCAGTGTCGTTGTCTGCGGCGTCAGCGTCTGCGGCGGCAGCGGGCTCGATGCTGAAGCCGTCCGCTGCGGCCTGCTCGCTCGCGTCGTCGCCAGCTTCATCCTGCTCGCCCGCTTCGTCGTCGCCGGGCATGGGCAACGCCACAGGCTCATAGTCCGCTTCGATCGTCCAGGGGTCGTCGTCGGTGGGCGGCGGCACGGCAAGCCCCATGCATCTTACGTTGCGGTCGCGTTCGGCCGCGGCCTTGGCGATCTCGCGGCTGTAGGCCAGCTTCTCGCCGGGGGTGAGATCCTCGCTTTCAGCCAAGACCCGCTCGCAAAATTTCGCGTGCCTGTGAAACTGCGCCGCCGTGTTGGCGAAGCTGAGGGCGGCAATGTCCACCTCGCGCCCCGACGCCTCAAGTGCGGCGATCAGCAGCGACTGGTAAGCACGCGCCTTGATGCCGATGTATCTGCAGCCAGGCGGCAGCTTGCCACCAACGGCGATACCCGCGACGGTCGCAAGCTTTTGGACGCCGGGGGGCAGCTTGCCCGCGGCCTTGGTGGTGGTGTCCACGCCCTTGCTGTTGCCCTTGGGTGGCGTCACTGGTGGTGCACTCCTACGGGGATGCGATCTATGGCGATGCGGGTTTTTGCGGCCGATTTGGCAACAGATTCGTCAACAGTCAAACGGCCAATGTTCGCAAGTATCCTTGCTGTCAACGCTTACGATTCCGCACAATCTGGTGTGGACTCAGATGGTGCGGCAGGCTTTCAGGGGCCTTTCCGGGGCTATCTGTACGGTTGTATACGCGTCGTTATCCGCCCGGCAACTTGCGAGTGGCGATGCGGCGGATGCGCTCCATGGACATGTTCAATGCGGGCTTCAGCCACGGCCGGGCCTTCATTCGTCGCGTGCCCAACTCCAGGTACAAGCCATGTTTCATGGGGCTGCCGATGCGCGACCGCAACAGGATTGGATTGACGTCGTAGAAGACACTGCCCAGTAGGCCCTGCTGATAGCGGCGAGTGCGGGGCGGCTCGCCAGGCTTGCTGGCCTCATAGATGATGCGACCGCCGCCCTTCACGAAGCGGCCGGTGTTAGCGTCGCGGGTGCGACTGCCCTTCAGCTTTTGCCGCCACGGCACGCGAATCAACTTGCGGGCGTTGCCGGCCACGACCTCGCTGGCGAGCCGCAGCCGCAGGATGATCTCTTTGCGGAGTTCCGCGTTGAATTGCGCGCCGAGCCAAATAAGTCGCATGTTTCACCGCCCTTCACTCAAACTACATCACGCAGGTCGATCTCTTTCGTTGGCCGGCCGGCCGCGGCCGCCTCGACATGCTCCGCCTTGGTCACGTGGATGCCATGGGCCCGCAGCACTCGCTCAAACGCCTCCATATCCATCACGATTGACGTCCGAGCCACGCCTTGGAACTGTATAAACAAGCGGCCGTCGATCTCTTCGGCCACGGTGATCGCCCTTAGGTTGATCAGCTTCCCGCCGATTCGCGCGAGCGTCATGTTAGGTCTCCTTCCCCGTCTGGTGGCGGCTCATCCACCCCCAGCTTTTCCAGTACGTCGTTCAGTAGCGCCGCTTCAGCCAGTAGGTCGCATCCCCTTGGGACTTGCCACTGCACTTGAGCGTGCGAGTCATCGGCCGCCTGAATCTCCAGCGTTCGCGCCTTAGCCTGCCGTAGCAGTTCGGCAATCTCGCGTTTCTGCTGTGGCGTAACGCGGCAGAACCTAGCGACCGTCTGCCACTCGGGATCGGCCGGTTTCGCCTCCTTGGTCGGTAGACGCCATTCCTTACACTGCATGATCGGTGTCTTGACCGGTCTCGCGCCGTAAACACCATCGGTCATGACGCTAATGGCCGCAGGCTTGTTGATTGGCTCAGCGTCGACAACAGGCGAAGTGGTCAACACAGTCAGCCAGTTCGGCGACGTTTCGATCGCGAGATACCGCGGCCCGCCTTCGGGCGCATGCCGAGCGATCCGCTTTCGCACCGTCGCCCAGTCGTCGCGCTTGCACTCCAGCACAAACAGCGGGTTGGGCTCATTGGCCAGGCACCAGCCATACCACTTGATTCGCCTCGCGTCCCAGACCGGGCCGCAGCCTTGGCAGCTTCGGCATCGGCATGGGGCATAGACGATCCGATGCCCGCCATCGCCGCTGGTGACGGCCTGCTGTACCACTTCGCCATTGGGCCGGCAGGCGTAGACAACGCGGTGGCCGTTTTCGGATGCGGTCGACCGCTGGACCACGCCGCCGTTTCGCCGGCAATCGCTCACGCTAAACTCGGGGAGCCGGGGCGGTTGCGACGCCTCGCCGCCGTTGTGTCCCGACTTGTCTGTTTTAGGATTTCCCTCTTTAGACAACTCGGGACAATCGCCCCCAAACGCCGCCTCCAGGATCTCGTCCCACCGCTTATCATCGTCCGTCGCCTCGACCCACTCGGGCGTGTAATCGTCGATCCATCCGCCTAGCGGCACTTGGATGCCAAGCTCCGCGGCCGCCTCGACAAACGACATGCCGCGTCGCTCGCGCAGCCAGTCGATCGCATCGCCTTTGGCGCCGCACGCCCAGCAGACCCATCGCTGGCCGTTGGGGCTCACCGACAAGTTCGGGTTGTTGCAGTCGCTGTGGAACGGGCAGTACCACTTCCCGCCCTTGGCCTGGGGCCCCAGGTCGCGAGCGATCATCGCCCGCAGATCGACAAGCTCAAGCTGCTGGCGGATCGCTTCGACATCGAGCTTGCCGCCGCTGGCGGCGTGCTGGTGCGTGGCGTGGCCCTGGCAGCCGCCGCAGCCACATTGCCCGCCGTGCTGGTGCTTGCCGCCGCTGGTGGCCTGCTGCGGCTCGTCAACGGGCACTGCGGCCTCAAGCAGCGACTCGAAAGAATCGCGGAAGCCGCCCTGGCCATCGTCGGCAATTGCCGCGTGCATGTCGGCAGGGTCTTTATGTTCGCCGCAGGTGAACCGTAGGATCTCGCCGGCATAGCCAATCTTGCGTAGCCGCTTCGCCACGCTGGTCACGAAGGCTTCGCCGGCGGCGTCTGGCTCGCGGTGGATGTAGACGCGGCTCACTCCCGCAAAGTGCTCTCCTGCGAGCACGTGGGCCATCGTGGCGCCCGGGACGCCTAGAGCGGGAAAGCTATGGAACCATAGAGCCCAACAGTCGCTTTCGCCCTCCACGACGATGCGCACGCTACCTTTATATTGTCCGACGCCCGGCCCATAGGGACCGATCGGCCGCTGGCCTGCCTTGCCGTTGGTTGCCCAGTGGCTGCCATGCTTGGCCGCGGCCGCGCCGCGATAGCGCGGGCGATAGGCTTCGCCGTATCTGATCAACAATGAGCCATCATCGCAGGGCCGCGCGAAACGAAGCAAAAAATCAATCGGCAGCCGCTTCGCGTCGGCAATTTCGGTGATGAGGTTATTGACCGTTTGTTCAGTCTTCGCTACCATTGCTATATATCCCTGCGGTGACTTGGGCGTCACCAATACAAGGCCGGCTCGCGAGGTTGCCACCAGATGCGAGCCGGCTTTTTTATTTCTTGTGGGTGGATGTGCTGGTTTCGGTCTTAGCCTTGGGGAGCTTGCCCGCCTGCATGTCGGCAATCGCGGCCTTGGTGATCTGCATCGCCCTTTCAACGTCGAGTGCGACGACTTCGATCTCGGCAAGCACGGCCGCGGTAGCGATCCGAGCACTCTCAATCGCCGCATCCAGTTCGCCGCGGCTTACCAGCCGGGGCACAACTTGGTCATTCAGCGCGACCAGGTAGCGTTTCCCCCCGGCGAAAGCGGCCTCAATCTCTTCGTCGGCTGCGTCGGCGATCATCACCATGGCTCGTGCCGCCGCTTGCATATCTCGCGTGCGTTCCCAGAGGGCGCGGCAGGTCCGCAGGGCGCAAACCTCTTTGGCGGTCCATCCGTAAGCACAGCCTGGCTTGCGGCCTTCCGGCGGCTTGCGAAAGAGGCCACGCTGGATCGCCCGCTTGAGGACCGGATACGGCCAGCCGGCAAGATTGCCTGCCTCGCGAGTCGTCAATTTCCTGGCATGTGCTGGCATTTTCAGTCTCACAAGTCGAACCCTAGAGGGCCAAGCTAGAGGATGATAGTCACGGCCTTTCCCTTCGGCAACCAATAGAAAACCCCCGCGAGCCGAAACCCGCAGGGGCCTATATCATCGTGCTATAGTCAATAAGGATATATGCTATAAACTGTTGACTCCGCTGTTGACGTTTCCGCGCGCCGGCGGACGCCCCTGCCTGCTCAGCCCCGCGCGAGCCGTCATAAACCTATGGTTTATGTAGACTTGCTATAGGGTAGATTCTGAAGACGGCGGTTTTATATAGAAACCGGGTCCTCTTAATCAGAGGGTTCATGGTTCGAGTCCATGAGGGGGCACTTAGCCTAACTCTTTTATAAACAAAAGGTTAGCGCCACAATTGCCGTGCCTTGGGCAGCGCCCGTAGCGGCTTTGGTCACGGAAACGGCCACAATACAAGAAAAGCCACCGCGTGATCGCGGTGGCTTTTTGCGTTTGCCAGCTTCGCCAGGCCGGGCGGGGCACGCTGGCCCGCCCGGCACGTGGCGCTGTTGTCTTTCCTGGGCGGAGTTACTCGCCGCCCGCTTCGCCAGGCAGCGCGTCGATCACGCGGCCCACTACCTCGTTCAGGTAGGGGTACACGTTGCCAGGGCTGGGGCCCAGCCGCACCACCACCAGATCGTGCGAGGGCACCACCAGCGTGATCTGGCCCATGAAGCCCGCCGCCCAGTAAGCGCTCTTGGGCACGCGGTCCATCCGGCCGCTACGGTTGAGCCAGAACAGGCCGCCATAGTTCTCCTTGGGATCGGCCGGGGCCGGGGTGGTGATGAACTTCACCCAGCCTTCAGGCAGAATCCGCTCGCCTTCCCACACGCCGTCCCACAGGTGCAGCAGGCCAAACCGCACCCAGTCGCGGGCCGAACCGTAGTCGTAACCGGAGAGGATGAAGTTTCCCCAGGCGTCGGGCTCCAGTACGTAGTTGCGGCAGCCGATCCGGTCGAACAGCGCCCGCTGCGGGAAGGTCAGGTAGTCTTCGCCCTGGGCCTCGACCGTGTCGCGGATGATCTTGTTAAGCGTCAGCGGATCGCTGTTGAGATAGCTGTTGCGGGTATTGGGGGCCACCTTCAGCGGCTGATTCACGGCGTGCTCAAACACGTTGAGCGAGTCGAAGTACACGCGGAAGTGCTCATTCTCGCGCGAATACACTTTCGCGTCGGTGAACCCCTTGTTGATGAAATCCAGGCCGCTGCTCATCCGCATCAGGTCGCGGATGCGGATCTCGCGGCGCGGGTCGCCTTCAGCCTGCCACTCCTTCACCGGAGCAGGCTGGTCCAGGTCCAACAAACCGCGCTGCACCAGCACGCCAACCAGCGCGGCGGTGATGCTCTTGCCCTGCGACCAGCTAAGCTGCGGCGTGTCTTTGGTCCAGCCCTCCAGGTAGCGTTCGCTGATGATCTTGCCGCGGTACGCCACCACGAACGCCCGGGTGTTCTGTTCCTTCTGCTCCATGGCCCAATCCAGGGCGGCGTTTACGGCCTTGTAATCGACGCCCGGCACTGCTTCGGTGGCACCTACGTCGCCCATCGGCCAGGGCTGCTTGTCCGCGGGGGGCAGATTACGAGGAACACGCACCGGCTTGAAGAACACATCCTTGGCGCCGATCGGCAGAATCGTGCTGCCC
>Ga0182738_1003084_pt1 | contig 19279 bp, 18 predicted proteins | sample eDN5th30CBELigMG_FD_128876 | JGI IMG/M metagenome (GOLD analysis project Ga0182738, IMG submission 128876) | Enriched Miracle-Growth compost microbial communities from Emeryville, California, USA - eDNA 5th pass 30_C BE-Lig MG (version 2)... ... | reverse complement strand
CGGTCGGACCAGCGGATGCCGCCGCGCGCCACCCGGCCGCCGCGCAGATGGATGCCTTCCATGCGCGGGCTGTAGACGAAGATCTCGACCAGCGGCCGGGGCGCCGGCAGCTCGTCGATTGCGCGGCTGTCGACCTTGAAGGAGATCCACTCCCTGTCGAGCCAGTAGTTGGTGCGCAGGCTGCAGCGCACGGCATCGAGGAAGCGGCGCAGGATGCGGTCCTCGTCGAGCGTCGCCACACCCTCCAGCGCTTCGGCGACCGTCTTCTCGATGGCCTCGATGTCCTTCGTGCGCTTCGCGGACTGCGCCTCGCCCAGCGCCGGATCGAAGCGCGCCCGGAACAGGTCGACGATGGCGCGGGCGATCTCGGGATGGGCGACCAGCGCGCGTTCCATGTATTCCTGGCTGAAGGGAATGCCGGTCTGGCGCAGGTACTTGGCATAGGCGCGCAGCAGCGCGACCTCGCGCCAGGCGAGGCCCGCGCCCAGCACCAGCCTGTTCAGCCCGTCATTCTCCAGGGCGCCCGACCACAGACGATCGAGCGCTTCGGCGAAGCGCGGGCCGGCCGTGGCGAGATCGACCGGCGACTTGTCGGCGGTCTCGACCCTCAGCACCTGCAATGCCACGCCTTTCCTGTCCGGCGCCTGGAGGAGGAACGGCACCTCGCTCAGCACGCGCAGGCCGAGGTTCTCGGCGAGCGGCAGGATGTCGGACAGGGCGATCGGCTTCTTCGGATGGAACAGGCGCGCGGCGAAGCGGTGCGGTGGCATGCTGGCGCGCCGTCCAAGACGGACGCCGAATTCGGTGCCGCCGATCGCCGCCTGCAGGGGTTCGATGTCGGCCACCGCCTGCGACGCCTCGAAGCTTTCGCGATAGACCGGCGGGAACCAGTCGCGCCAGCGCCGCGCCGCCGGTCGGTCCTGCAGCGCCTGGTCGAGCCGGTCGTTCCACGAGGTCGCCGCATCGGCCAGCGCGCGCTCCGTCTCGGCGAGATCGGGCGTCGGGCTGTCCGGCGTATGGAGCCTCAGCGTGTAGAGCGCCTGGGCGAGCGGCGACTCGGTGCTGCCCGAGCCGGTGATCGAGGTCACGTCGCCCTGCCACGCCTCCTGCAGGATGCGGGCGAAGCGCTCGCTCAGCGCCGCATCGAAGCGCTCGCGCGGCGCGAACACCAGGCAGCTCGCGAAGCGGCCGACGGAATCGCGACGGACGAACAGCGCCACCCGGCGCCTCTCCTGGAGCTGCAGGATGCCGAGCGCGTGGTCGTAGAGCGTCTCCGGATCGATCTGGAACAGCTCGTCGCGCGGATAGGCGTCGAGGATCGCCAGCAGCGCCTTGCCGTCGTGGCTCTGGGGATCCAGCCCGGCGCGGCGCAGCACCTGCTCGACACGATCGCGCAGCAGCGGCACGTCGAGCGCCGGCGTGTGATAGGCGGTCGAGGTGAAGAGGCCGGCGAAGCGCCGCTCGCCGGTAATCCGTCCATCCAGGTCGTGCGTCTTCACGATGACGCAATCCATCGCCCCGCGGCGGTGGACCAGCGATTCGCGGTCGGTCTTCACGATCAGCAGCGTCCGCGGCCCGCGCGCGAACCGCGCCATGGCCTCTCCGCCGCCGAGGCCGGCGTCGAACAGCCGGACCTCGTCGCGACGCAGGATGCCGAGCGCCGATCCCGGCATCACCTCGTAGCGGATGCCGCCGGGCTGCGCGGTGTCCTCCACATAGCGGTAGCGACGATGGCCGAGGAAGGTGAAGTGATTGGCCTCGAGCCAGCACAGGAATTCCTCTTCCTCGTCGGTGCGGGCGGGCGCGAGGTCCTCGACCGCGTCGACCGTTGCCTGCCGCATCGCCTTCCAGTCTCCGACGGCGAGCCGCACTTCGGCCAGCACACGGGCCAGCGCCTCGGCGAGATCGTCGCGGCGGGCCGGATCGACCAGGCGGTCGATCTCGATCTGCATCAGCGATTCGGACGGTGCGCGCTCCTCGGCATCGGCGAACCCCAGAAGGTCGCCGTCGAGGTCGCGTTGCACCGCCATCACCGGATGGGCCAGCAAATGCACGGCGAGCTCGCGGCGGCTCAGCTCGTTGGCGATCGAATCGACCAGGAACGGCATGTCGTCGTTGACGATCTGCACGATCGAGTGCCGGCTCTCGAAGCCGTGCTCGGCGGCGGTCGGATCGAATACCCGCACCTTGGCGACCCCCGGCAGGCGGCGCCGGGCGAAGGCGAGCAGGGCGACAGCGGCGGCGGCGCGCTGCTCGGCGGAGGCGGCCGCCAGGTCCTTGTCGGCGACCCGCTCGTAGAGGCGGCGGGCGAACGCCCGGGTTTCCTCCGTGCCGGCGGCGGCGGCGATGGCGTCGAGGCCGTAGATGCGTGGTGCCGGCACCGTTGCCATGATCCTGTCCTTGTCCGTGCGGCGGGGGGTGGATGGTACGCCTGTCGGTGACGATCTGACGACGAAGACGTGAAGGCTGGAAGTGCCCATCCCATGGGAGGTTTGGCCGACTCCGTCGGCGATGGGGCGCCGAATCGCTGCTGATTCCGTCTCCCGGCCACGGAATCCGTGGCAAAGCGCGTTTTGTTCTCATTCCCTTGCTGCAACTGCGAAGAAGGTCAAGGGCTCCCGGAACAAAATTTCAAACCCGCTTTTCCCATTGAGAAACAGAGGCTTGAACCCTGATTCCTGAGACTCACAGTTGAAGCATAACTTTCGAAATGACAGACCCGTCTTTCGGCGTATTTTCTAGGGATAGCGGGGCCGAAGAAATTGGCCCCTAGATGTAGGTGTCTTCCACAAGGTGTCTTATCCACAGGGGTGGACAAAAAGAAGAAGGGAGCCGCAAGTGTTTGATGTTGTTCAAGTTCGGAGCGGTGCGCGCGTTGTTACCGATCCTTCTCGGGACGACCGTCTGACGGCCTTCGGCAAAGGTACCCTCTCCGACCGATATCTCATGCCGGGCGAAAGCTACCAGGACATGTTTGCCCGTGTGGCATCGGCCTATGCCGACGACGATGCGCACGCCCAGCGCATCTATGACTACATTTCCAATCTGTGGTTCATGCCGGCGACTCCCGTTCTCAGCAACGGCGGCACCCAGCGCGGCCTGCCGATCTCCTGCTTCCTGAACGAGGCCAACGATTCGCTGGAAGGCATCCTCGGCCTGTGGAACGAGAACGTCTGGCTGGCGGCGAGGGGCGGCGGCATCGGCTCGTATTGGGGCAACCTGCGGTCGATCGGCGAGAAGGTCGGCATGAACGGCAAGACGTCCGGCGTCGTTCCGTTCATCCGCGTCATGGATTCGCTGACCCTGGCGATCTCGCAAGGGTCGCTGCGGCGCGGCTCGGCGGCGGTCTACCTTCCGGTCAGCCATCCCGAGATCGAGGAATTCATCGAGATCCGCCGTCCGACCGGCGGCGATCCCAACCGCAAGGCGCTCAATCTCCATCACGGCCTGCTGATCTCCGACGCCTTCATGCGGGCGGTCGAGAACGACGAGGAATGGGGCCTGACCTCGCCGAAGGACGGGGCGGTGCTGCGCAAGGTCTCGGCCCGCCATCTGTGGATCCGTATCCTGACCGCGCGCATCGAGACCGGCGAGCCCTACCTGATCTTCGTCGACCACGTGAACCGGGCGCGGCCCGAGCAGCAGAAGCTGGCGGGCCTCGAGGTCAAGACCTCGAATCTGTGCTCCGAGATCACGCTGCCGACCGGTGTCGACCATCTCGGCAAGCAGCGCACCGCCGTGTGCTGCCTGTCGTCGCTCAATCTCGAGACCTATCTCGAGTGGCACGAGCATCCGACCTTCATCGAGGACGTGATGCGCTTCCTCGACAACGTGCTGCAGGGCTTCATCGACACCGCCGGAACCGACTTCGCCAAGGCGACCTATGCCGCCATGCGCGAGCGTTCGGTCGGGCTCGGCGTGATGGGCTTCCACTCCTTCCTGCAGCAGAACAACATCCCGCTGGAAGCCGTGATGGCCAAGGTGTGGAACAAGAAGATGTTCAAGCACATCCGCGCCCAGTGCGACCAGGCGTCGAAGATCCTGGCGAAGGAGCGCGGCGCGTGCCCGGATGCCGCCGACTTCGGCATCGAGGAGCGCTTCTCCAACAAGCTCGCGATCGCGCCGACGGCATCGATCTCGATCATCTGCGGCGGCGCCTCGCCCGGCATCGAGCCGATCGCGGCCAACGTCTACAATCACAAGACGCTGTCGGGCTCCTTCGTGGTGCGCAATCCGTACCTCGAGAAGCTGCTCGCCCAGAAGGGCAGGAACGACGAGGACACCTGGACCTCGATCACCACGACCCAGGGCTCGGTGCAGCATCTCGACTGCCTCGACGACCACGAGAAGGCAGTGTTCAAGACGGCGTTCGAGATCGACCAGCGCTGGCTGGTCGAGCACGCCGCCGACCGCACGCCCTACATCTGCCAGAGCCAGTCGCTCAACCTCTTCCTGCCGGCCGACGTGCACAAGCGCGACCTGCACCAGATCCACATGATGGCGTGGAAGCGCGGCGTGAAGACGCTCTACTACTGCCGTTCGCTCTCGATCCAGCGCGCCGATGTCGTCTCCCGCGATGCCGTCGCCTCGCCGCTGGGCGACCATGCCCTGTCCGTGCCTCGTGTCGACGCCCCCGCTGTCCCGCCGGCCGGCTTCCCGGCCGGCGGGACCAACAACGACTACGAAGAATGTTTGAGCTGCCAGTAGCGCAGGCTCTGAGCTCTGTCAGTCGAACGACCACCATCACCTCACCCTGAGGAGCGGCCCGCAGGGCCGCGTCTCGAAGGGTGGCAACCCGCACCCCGTTTGTAGCCATCCTTCGAGACGCTCGCTTCGCTCGCTCCTCAGGATGAGGTTTCTCTAAGGTTCCGACCCATGTCCCTCCTCGACGCCAAGCCGATCTACAAGCCGTTCCACTATCCGTGGGCCTACGACGCGTGGCTGATGCAGCAGCGCCTGCACTGGCTGCCGGAGGAAGTGCCGCTGGCCGACGACGTGAAGGACTGGCGCAACAAGCTGAGCGAGGGCGAGCGCCATCTGCTGACGCAGATCTTCCGCTTCTTCACCCAGGCCGACGTCGAGGTGAACAACTGCTACATGCGGCACTACAGCCGCGTCTTCAAACCCACCGAAGTGCAGATGATGCTGGCCGCGTTCTCCGCGATGGAAACGGTCCATATCGCCGCCTACAGCCATCTGCTCGACACGATCGGCATGCCCGAGACGGAGTATTCGGTCTTCCTCACCGTCAAGGAGATGAAGGACAAGTACGATTACATGCAGGGCTTCAACGTCGACTCGAAGGCCGACATCGCCAAGACGCTGGCGGTGTTCGGCGCCTTCACCGAGGGCCTGCAGCTGTTCGCCTCGTTCGCCATGCTGATGAACTTCCCGCGCTTCAACAAGATGAAGGGCATGGGCCAGATCATAACCTGGTCGGTGCGCGACGAGACGCTGCACTGCAACTCGATCGTCAAGCTGTTCCGTACCTTCGTGCAGGAGAATCCGGAGATCTGGACCGACGCCCTGGAGCGCGAGATCTACGTTGCCTGCTCGACGATCGTCGAGCACGAGGACGCCTTCATCGACCTCGCTTTCCAGACCGGCGGCATCGAGGGCATGACCGCGACCGACGTGAAGCGCTACATCCGCTTCATCGCCGACCGCCGCCTGATCCAGCTCGGCCTGCAGCCCATCTACAAGAAGGATGCCAGGAACCCGCTGCCCTGGATGGACCAGATGCTCAACGCCATCGAGCACACCAACTTCTTCGAGAATCGCGCGACGGAGTATTCGAAGGCCTCGACCAGGGGGACGTGGGAAGAGGCGTTCGGCTAGGAGAGTGTCTCAAACGGCATCAACGCTTCTAAATTATGCAGATACCGGGGGCCTTCGCCCCCGGTATCACAACGAGTGACGCACCGCTTTCGCGGCACCTGCCGAGGTTTTAGTCACCAATTGCAAAGGAACTCTAGGCTTTTCGTAGTTTGCGGTGAAACACTATCTAACGCAATCAACGTCTAACATTTGCGTTCATCAATGCGTACGGAAACACGTAAGTCGTGCCGCAGAGTAAGAGCACCTGCATAGATGGTAAGACTTGTAGCATATAGTGATAAGATATCTGTCTACGCTTGGCGCAGGCCATCTCGTGTAGGTCAGAGCGCAATGGCGCATCGTTCACCCCTTCAGACGCCTTCATCGACCTTGCCTTCGAGACCGATGGCATGACAACGGTCGACGTGAAGCGCTACACCCGCTTCATTGCCGACCGCCGCCTGATCCAGCTCGGCCTGCAGCCGATCTGCAAGAAGGCGCCAAGAACCGCTGCCGTGGATGGACCAATGCTCAACGCCATCGAGCACACTAACGTCTTTGAGAACCGCGCGACGGAGTATTCTAAGGCCTCGACCAGGGGGACGTGGGATGAGGCGTTCGGCTGAGGAGCCCGACGAGCAGCACGCCCGCATCCGGCGTCAGAGGATGTCCTTTGCCAGGCCCAGCGCCGACGCGGCGAGGAAGCACGAATTCAGCGCCGCGATGACGATGCTGACGATCCAGCCGATGAAATTCTGGGGACGCGCGGTCGGCTCCGAGATGACGATCAGGAAGATCAGCGCGCCCACGACGAGCGAGAGATAGAGCACCATCACGTCGCTGGCGTCCGGATGGTAGTGCAGCCAGAGCTTCCACAGGATCGGATCGTGACGAGTCCGGTGGCGACGGGGAAGGACAGGAGCGACTTGGCGCTCAGGAACACCCCTTCGGAGCTTCCTGCCGCGGCCGCTGCACGAGCCGTCCCCTTTACCGGCGCCGCGCGGCGACCGACGATGAACAGATCCTGGAAGCCATTCCCGTCCTCCTAGCGTGAAGTCCCCATCCTGATGGGGCCGGTGGTCAAGAAGCCGACACTGACATTCCTGCGCGCCGCCCATGCCTCGACCAGCTCGCGCGTTTGCGGCCGGTTCTCACTCAACAGGAATTCGATCCTGCCGTCGCCGGCTTCTTCCGCGATGCCGACCCCCACGACCGCGCCCTTGCCGAGGAACAGGTCCTTGGCTTCGCACTGCAGGGCCTCGAGCTTCGATGGCATGTCAGCAGGCAATCGCCACGTTGAAATGGGAAAGAACCGCATCGATCGGATTGGCGATCGTCAAATCGACCCCTGCGAGAGACGAGATGATGAGGCCGACCACGGCGTTCCCGTCGTCGACGACGACCGATCCGGAGTCGCCCAAGTCCGAAAAGTTGCCGGACGTCGTTCCGATCACGGCCAGTTGGCCGTCGAACAGCGCCTGGGAGCCGCTCGCATAGTCCACGATCACCGACAGGTTCTTCAGGCGGACCTTGCCGTGGGTCAGCCCCGTGGTGGCGCCGCTCTTGCGGACGCTCGCCCCCAGGGCCGCCGTTGCGCTTCCGGCGAGCAGGCCGATCTTCTTCACGATGGTCGAGACGTCGGTCGATCGGTCGGGCGTGCAAAGCGCCGCGTCGATCCGGTTGCCGGTCGAGCCTCCCATGGTGATGTGGGCGAAGTTGTGCAGGAGGCCGATGCGGCTCCTGGCGCTGCCCCCACCGGTCTTTCCGGGTTGCCACACTTCATCGCTGCCCTTGCTGCCGAGGTTGAGGTTCGCGATCACGTGGTTGCAGCTCAGCAGGAATTGGTCGCCTTGACCGTCCTCGATCAGGCAACCGAACGTGCCGCTATCACCGCACGGGTGTCCGAGCGACTCGCCGCCCTCGGTCGGCCGCGCGCTGGCCCTGGCCCGGCCGCCGAAAATTACCTCGACGTTCAGGCCCTCGAAGCCGAGCGAATCGGCAAGCCTCGTATAGTCGAAGTCAGGTCCGTGCCTGTCCCGAAGAAAGGCAATCGTGGGCTCGCTGTCAGTGCCTCCGATGCCCACCCCGACCAGGGGTGTCGCGATCGCCGGCGGCCCGATGATCTCCTTCATCGGACTGAGATAGTCGAAGCCGAAGGACTGGAACTGGAAGAGCTCACGCAAGATTGACGGTAGAGGCCGACTGAGCTCGATGGACGGGCGCAGCGACCGCCGGAGCGCCAGGTCGGCCAGGACCCTCTGGGCGTGAGCGTAGTCCATGAGGCCCCGTTCGGTTGGCGGATGTCGCTCAGCGGAGGTGTTTGCAGGGTAGCATCCACGTCCCCTGGCGCAACCGGTGTTCAGGGTCTGGCTTCCGGCTCACGCCCAGCCCCCCGCGTGCGGCAGGACATGGCCGGTGATGAAGCCGGCCCCGTCCGAGCACAGGAAGCAGATGGTGGCGCCCAGCTCGGTGCTCTTGCCCAGCCGGCCGAGCGGGATCTGGGCCGTCATCTTCGCCATCGCCTCGGTGTTGGCGAGAAGCTGCGGCGGAAAGTAGTCGGGATTCTCGACATAGTTCGAGCCCACGGCGTTGACGGTGATGCCGTCGCGCCCGAGCTCCCTGGCGAGCGAGGAGACGAGGCCGTTGGCGGCCGCGCGCGCCGACACGTAGGGCGCGTAGTTGGCGATGCCGCGCAGCGGTGCGGCCGAGGACACGAACACGATGCGGCCCGACTTGCGCTTGCGCATGGCGGGCGCAACGAGCTGGGCGAGGCGCAGCGGCTGCACCGCCATCGCCTCGAGCGCGGCGCGGAAGTCGTCCATCCGCGCCTCGCCAAGCGGCGCGCGCAATGCCGGATAGGCGTCGTTATTGACCAGCGCATCGACATGGCCGTGCCGCCTCAGCGCCAGCTCGACCATCGCCTCCGGTTCGGCGGCGGAGAGGGCATGGGCGCCGGGATAGCGGCTTTCATACTTGCGTCGCGCACTCGGCTCCTGGAAGGAAGGATCGTGCGCCAGGACCGTCGCCCCCTGCGCCAGGGCGACCTCGGTCGTGCCGTGACCGGCGAACTTCTCGACATTGGTGATCAGCATCACCCGGTCTTTCAGCAGCATGGCGATTCCTCTAGGTTGGCCGCATGACAGAGCCTGCCGACACTCCAGCCGAACGGGCATCCTTCGGCTATCGCGACGTGCCCGCAAGCGATAAAGCGGGGATGGTCGCGCGCGTCTTCGCGTCGGTGGCGCCGCGCTACGACCTGATGAACGACCTGATGTCGGGCGGCGTGCACCGGTTGTGGAAGAATGCGCTGATCGACGTCCTGAACCCGCGCGCCGGGGAGAAGTTCCTCGACGTGGCAGGCGGCACGGGCGACATCGCCTTCCGCATCGTCCGGCGGGTCGGCGACGATGCCGACGTGACCGTGTGCGACATCAATCCGGCCATGCTCGAGGTCGGCCGCGACCGCGCCGCCGACCGCGGCCTGCTGCGCGGCCTCGCCTGGACGACCGGCGATGCGGAAGCGCTGCCCTTTCCCGACCGCTCGTTCGACGCCTACACGATCGCCTTCGGCCTGCGCAACGTCACCGGCATCGACAGGGCACTGGCGGAAGCACATCGCGTGCTGCGGCCCGGCGGCCGCTTCCATTGCCTGGAGTTCAGCAAGGTGACCTCGGCGCCGGTGGGACGGGCCTACGACGCCTATTCCGAACGCGCGCTGCCCTTGCTCGGCCGGCTGATCGCGCGCGATGCCGACTCCTACCGCTATCTGCACGAAAGCATCCGCCGCTTTCCGCCCCAGCGCGAGCTCGCGGCGCGCATGCGGGCCGTGGGCTTCGAGCGCGTCGCCTGGCGCAACATGACCCTCGGCGTCGTCGCGCTGCACTCGGGCTGGCGGATCTGAAATGCTCCGCGCCCTGCGCAATAGCTGGCGCCTGCTGCGCGTCACGCTGAGCTTCGCGCGTCATGACGCGCTGTTCCCGCTGGAGACGCTCGGCATCGCGCCGCCGCTGATCGCCTGGGCGCGGCTCTTCGCGGTGCGGCGCGATTCGCGCCGGCCGGGCGAGCGGCTGGCGGCGGCGCTGCAGGAGATGGGTCCGAGCTTCATCAAGCTCGGACAGGCGCTGTCGACGCGCGCCGATCTGCTGAGCGAGGAGGTCGCCGCCGATCTTGCACGGCTGCAGGACCACCTGCCGGCCTTTCCCGGCGAGCTGGCGCGCAGGACCATCGAGCTCGAGCTGGGCCGCAAGATCGAGGCGGTCTATGCGCGATTCGACGACACGCCCGTGGCGGCCGCGTCGATCGCCCAGGTCCATTTCGCCACCACGACGGACGGGCGCGACGTGGCGGTGAAGGTGCTGCGGCCCGGCATCGAGGCGGCCTTCGCGCGCGACCTCGATCTTTTCTACTGGATGGCCGAGCTGGTCGAGCGCACCCAGCCGCGCTTCCGGCGGCTGAAGCCGGTCGAATCGGTCAAGGCATTCGCCGACGTGGTGCGGGTCGAGATGGATCTGCGCATGGAGGCCGCCGCGGCCGAGGAGCTGGGCGAGAACTTCCGCGACGATCCGGATTATCGCGCCCCGGCGATCGACTGGGACCGCACCGCGCAGCGGGTGATGACCCAGGAGCGCGTCGACGGCACGCCGATCGGCGACCGCGATGCCATCATCGCGGCGGGTCACGACCCCAACGTGGTGATGCGCAAGGCCGCCGAGGCCTTCTTCTACCAAGTGTTCCGCGACGGCTTCTTCCATGCCGACATGCATGGCGGCAACGCCTTCGTCGATCGCGAGGGACGCATCGTGCCGGTCGATTTCGGCATCATGGGCCGGGTCGATCCCGACACGCGCGGCCATCTCGCCGAGCTGCTGGTCGCCTTCCTGCGGCGCGACTATCGCGCCGTCGCCGAGGTGCAGTTCCGGGCGGGCTACGTGCCGGCCGACCAGTCTCTCGAGATGTTCGCCCAGGCCTGCCGCGCCATCGGCGAGCCGATCTTCGGCAAGCCGAGCCAAGAGATCTCGATCGCGCGCCTGCTGGCGCATCTGCTGCGGGTCACCGAGCAGTTCGAGATGACGGTGCAGCCGCAGCTCCTCCTGCTGCAGAAGACCATGCTGATGGCCGAGGGCATGGGCACGCGGCTCAACCCGCATGTCAACATCTGGGAGCTGGCGCGGCCCTTGATCGAGGATTGGATGCGCGAGCATTTCGGCCCGCGCGCCACGATCGAGCGCGCCGCCGGGGATCTGGTGCAGGGACTGCGCCGCGTGCCGCGCCTGATCGACAGCCTCCATCTCGTGGCCGAGCGCGAGCGCCGCAAGGCCGAGCGCGACGTCGCCCGGCTGCCGCTCTCCGGCCGCCTCTGGCCCCGCTCCGGTTTCGCCGAAGCCGTCGCCATCCTCGCCCTCATTGCGGCTATCGTGGCGTGGTGGCATTAGCCCGCCCCGCGGATGACGGTCGCCTCCTCCGTCATCCCGACCGGAGCGAAGCGGCGTTGAGGGACCTGTTCATGCTGCCGACGTTTGATGAGCAGCCCCCTCGGCGTCGCTCGGGACGATGGAGAATTCAGTCGATTTCTGCGCTGAGGTCACGCCATTCCGGGTTCGATCGGTTGATCAGGACGAGCTTCTTCTCCCGCCGCCAATTCTTGAGCTGCTTCTCGCGCGCGATGGCGGCGGGGGCGGTGTCGTGCGGTTCGAAGTAGATCAGGCGATGGATGTTGTATCGGGCGGTATGTGGCACGAGACCTCGCCGATGCTCCTCCAGTCGGCGGCCCAGGTCCGTGGTTATGCCAATATAGAGGGCTCGTCGGTTTTCGCTGCAGAGGATGTAGACGACAGGGTTGCGACGCATGACGAGGTCCCTCCACTTCGCTTCGCTCCGGTCGGGATGACGGACTTTATACCTCCCCGTCATTCCGACCGGAGCGAAGCGGCGTGGAGGAACCTGCTCACTGCCGCCGCCGCCTTCCGACGAGGCCTCGGCCACGAGCCTTCGGTTCTCCATCGCGACGATGGAGTTTATACCTTCCCCGTCATCCCGACCGGAGCGAAGCGGCGTGGAGGGACCTGCTCCTGCTGCCGCCGCCTTCTGACGAGGTTCCTCGGCTTCGCGCGGGACGGCGGAAAGATCGGTCGTTCCCGTCGACTGCATGACCGTGCAGTGCGCCCCGGTCGCGCCGGCATATTCCCGATCGCAGGCATGGCCGAGGCGCGGCCGGCCCGGGCTTTCGGCTCGCGGTCGCTCTCGACCGAGCGGTTCCGGCTCGCCGTGCCGGGATGTCTTCCTGACCCGGCCGGACACTTTCGCCAGCGGCCTGGTGTGCTAGGTTCGGCGGCATGTTGAAAGGCAAGCGGATCCTGCTGATCGTCGCGGGCGGCATCGCGGCCTTCAAGGTCCATGAATTGATCCGGCTGCTGCGCAAGCAGGATGCCGCCGTCCGCTGCGTGCTGACCGAGGCCGGCGCGAAGTTCGTCACGCCGCTGTCGCTGCAGGCGCTGACCGAGGACAAGGTCTACAGCGACATGTTCTCGCTGACCGACGAGAGCGAGATGGGCCATATCCAGCTCTCGCGCGATGCCGACCTGCTGGTCGTGGCGCCGGCGACCGCCAACATCCTGGCGCGCATGGCGGCGGGCCTCGCCGACGACCTCGCCTCGACCGTGCTCCTCGCCACCGACAAGCCGGTGTTCGTGGCGCCTGCGATGAATGTCCGGATGTGGAGCCATGCCGCGACCCAAGCCAATGTCGAGACCCTGAGGAAGCGCGGCATCGGGTTCATCGGTCCCAATGACGGCGTCATGGCGTGCAACGAATTCGGCCCCGGCCGGATGTCCGAACCGGCGGAGATCGTTGCCGCCATCGAAGGGCTGCTGACAGCGGAGAAGCCGCTGGCCGGCAAGCGGGCGCTGGTCACCTCGGGGCCGACGCGCGAGGCGATCGATCCGGTGCGCTACATCTCCAATCATTCCTCGGGCAAGCAGGGCCATGCCATCGCCGCCGCGCTGGCGCGGCTCGGCGCCGAGGTCACGCTGGTGAGCGGCCCGGTGGCCGTGCCCGATCCGGCCGGCGTGAAGGTCGTCAAGGTCGAATCGGCGGATGAAATGCTGGCCGCCTGCCTCGCTGCCGGCAAGCTCGAGGTCGCCGTCTTCGCCGCCGCCGTCGCCGACTGGAAGATGGCCAGGCCGGCCACGGCGAAGATGAAGAAGAAGCCGGGTGCCGCGCCGCCGGCGCTCGATCTCACGCCCAACCCCGACATCCTGGCGACGATCTCCAGGCCCGGCCCGAACCGGCCGACGCTGGTGGTGGGCTTCGCCGCCGAGACGGAGAACCTGGTCGCCAATGCGATCGAGAAGCGGACACGCAAGGGCTGCGACTGGATCGTCGCCAACGACGTCTCGCCCGCCACCGGGACGTTCGGCGGCGAAAGCAACACGGTGCACCTGATCAGCGCCGACGGCGTGCAGGACTGGCCGACGCTCGGCAAAGAGCGGGTCGCCATGCAGTTGGCCGGCGCCATCGCGATGCATCTCGCCCGGCCCCGTTCTGCCGAGGCTGCCGAATGAGCGGCGGCGCCGAGAAGATCGAGATCGAGATCGTCCGCCTGCCGCATGGCCGGGACCTGCAGCTTCCCGACTACGCGACGGCCGCCGCCGCCGGGGCGGATCTGCTTGCGGCCATCGACCACGACATCGTGCTCGGTTCGCTGGAGCGGTGCATCGTGCCGACCGGCATATCGATCGCCCTGCCGGTGGGCTTCGAGGCCCAGGTGCGCCCGCGCTCCGGGCTGGCTGCCCGCAACGGCATCACCGTCGCCAACGCGCCCGGCACCATCGACGCCGACTATCGCGGCGAAGTCGGCGTGATTCTGGTCAATCTCGGCAAGGAGCCTTTCCGGATCGGCCGTGGCATGCGAATTGCACAGCTGGTCGTGGCGCGGCACGCCCGGGCCGTCTGGCGCGAGGTGCCCCAACTCGATCAAACGGCGCGGGGTTCCGGCGGCTTCGGATCGACGGGCGTGGCCGCGGAGGCGTCGCAACGGAGCTAAGGGTTCAGAGGACCAGGGAATGCCTCGGCTCAGCAAGAAGACGATGTTCGCCATTGAAGCGGTGCTCGACGTGGCTTTCCATGTCGGCGAGCACCCGGTACGAAGCGGCGACATCACCGAACGCCAGCGCATTCCCAAGCGGTATCTCGAGCAGGTGCTCCAGCATCTCGTGCGCGCCGGCATCCTGAGCGGCAAGCGCGGCCCGCGCGGCGGTTACCGCCTGGGCCGCGACAGGAGCCGGATCACCCTGGGCGAAGTGGTGCGGGTGGTCCGCCGGCTGGAGGCCGAGACCGAGCCGAGCGACATGTCCGTCGGCTCGGCGCTCGCTCACGAGGTCCTGTGGCCGGCGTGGGAGCAGTTGCGCGACGAGATGATGATCCAGCTCGACACCATCACGATCGAGGATCTTTGCCAGCGCGCCCATGCCAAGGGGCTGGACCGGCCGCCCCTTGAAGCGGCACAGCCGAGGCGGGCCGTCGCTTAGTCCTTCTCCTCTCCCTCAGGCGCGTTCGCATTGAGTACATCGACTTCTGCCGACATGAACAGGTCCCTCGACTGCGCTTCGCTTCGCTCGGGATGACGGGCGAGTAAAATGCGAATGCCCTGCCTTTGCGTTCGAGAGGAATATGAGAAACTTCTCTGCGTTTCCTGGGCTATGCTCCGCCGTCTTGAACGGAGGAGCAGAGATGGCCAAGGCCGCAGCGAAGAAGGTAGCGACGAGGAAAGCCAAAGCGAACCCGCGCAACAAGAAGCTCTACGACGAGGGCATGAAGGTCCGCAAAGCCGTGCTCGGCTCGGCCTATGTCGACACCTCGATGGCGAGCGCCGACGACTTCATGATGTCGTTCCAGGACGTCACCACCGAATATTGCTGGGGCTATGTCTGGACGCGGCCGGGCCTCAACAAGAAGACGCGCTCGATGCTGAATCTCGCCATGCTGGCGGCGCTCAATCGCGGGCCGGAGCTCAAGCTGCACATCAACGGTGCGCTGACCAATGGCCTTACCAAGGAGGAGATCAAGGAGATCTTCCTGCAGGTCGCGATCTATTGCGGCATCCCCGCCGGCCTCGATGCCTTCAAGACCGCTCGCGACGTCTTCAAGGAACGCGGCGTGTAGGACGCCGCGCGATCCAGGAGATCGCTGCGCAACCTTCGAATGAGGGCGGAAGTGTCATGATCAGCGTGCGACGGGCGCAAGCCGGCGAGGCGCAGGCGCTCACCGCGCTCTGCATGCGCTCCAAATCGCATTGGGGTTACGACGACGCGTTCATGCGATTGAGCCGGGCGTCGCTCACGGTGAGCGACGCCGACATCGCTTCGGGCCACGTGCTCGTCGCGACCGACGACGATCGCATCGCCGGCGTCGCGCGAGTCGAACCCGACGGCGAGCTCGGCGTGATGTTCGTCGATCCGCCGGCAATGGGCCGCGGCGCGGGCCGCGCGCTGTTCGCCGAGGCGGCGGCGTTGGCGCGCCGCCTCGGTGCGCGTGCCATGCCGATCCTCGCCGATCCCAACGCGGCGCCATTCTACGCGCGCATGGGCGCACGTTTTGTCGCGCATGCGCCCTCCGACGCCATTCCCGGGCGCACGCTGCCGCTCTATGAATACGACCTCACAGACGAGGAAACGCCATGACGCCGCTCAGCCCGCCCGCCACCATCGCCTTCATCGGACTCGGCATGATGGGCCGGCCGATGGCCTCGCGGCTCGCCGGCGCCGGCTTCAAGCTTCGGGTGTTCGACGTCTCGCAGAAGGCGGTGTCGGATTTCGTCGGCGCGCATCCTTCGGCGCTGGCGACGGCATCGGCGAAAGCGGCGGCCGAAGGTGCCGACGCGCTGATCACCATGCTGCCCGACGGCAGGATCGTGCGGCAGGCGGTGCTCGAGGGCCGCGACGCCGCGGTCGACGGCCTGGCGCCCGGCGCCGTCGTGCTCGATATGAGCTCGTCCAATCCGGTCGATACCCAGAAGCTCGCGCGCGATCTCGCCGCGCGCGGCCTCGCGCTCCTCGACGCGCCCGTGTCGGGCGGCGTGAAGCGCGCGGTCGACGGCTCGCTCAGCATCATGGTCGGCGGCGCGGCGGCCGATCTCGAGCGCGTCCGGCCGGTGTTCGGCGCCATGGGCAGGACCATAACGCTGTGCGGTCCCGCCGGCGCGGGCCATGCGCTGAAGGCGCTGAACAACTATCTCTCGGCCGCCGGCCTCGTGGCGATGTGCGAGGCGCTGGTGGTCGGCGAGGCATTCGGCCTCGATCCCGGCACCATGGTCGACGTCTTCAACACCTCGACCGGCAAGAGCAATGCCACCGAAGTGAAGGGCCGCCAGTTCGTCGTCTCGCGCAGCTTCGCGGCGGGCTTCACCACCGCGCTGATGGCCAAGGACCTGCGCACCGCGGGCGAGGTCGCGAACCACCTCGGGCTCAACATGCCCAACCTGCAGCAGGCCGTCGCCTATTGGACCGACGCCGACGGCAAGCTCGGCAAGGGCGCCGACCACACCGAGATCTTCCGCTATGCCGAGAAGCTGGCCGCGGAGTCATGACCCGCGCCATGCTCGGTGGACCGCGCGCATCCTGCGCGCTCAGGATCCTGAGCGCGCAGGATGCGACCGGTCCACTGAGTACATCGCTCCTGCCGGTGAGGACAGGATGGCTTTGACACGCACCGGCCGCGCAATTATATAAGCCGCACCCAGGGCCCTTGGCGCCGCCGCCCGGCGGTGATCGATGGGGTCCATACCGTACGACACAGCACTCATTTCAACATCGGCCTCCCGGTCGTCCGAGCGCGTGCGTCCTTTCCAACCAGACTGAAAAGCCAATGAATCTCGAAGATCTCAAGAAGAAGAAGCCGCCCGAGCTCCTCGCGTTCGCCGAAGAGCAGGGCGTGGAGGGGGCCGCGCAGATGCGCCGCCAGGAGCTGATGTTCGCCATCCTCCAGAAGCTCGCCGCCGCCGACGAGGTGATCTCGGGCAGCGGCACCATCGAGGTGATCCCCGACGGCTTCGGCTATCTGCGCTCGATGGAGGCCAACTACCTGCCCGGTGCCGACGACATCTATGTGAGTCCGACACAGGTTCGCAAGTTCGGCCTGCGCACCGGCGACACGGTCGAAGGCGAGATCCGCGCGCCCAAGGACGGCGAGCGCTACTTCGCCATGGTGCAGATCAACAAGATCAACTTCGACGACCCCGAGTCGCTGCGTCATCGCATCGGCTTCGATTCTCTGACCCCGCTCTATCCCGACGAGAAGCTCAAGCTCGAGATGGACAATGTCGCCGTCATGGCGCCGACGATTTCGGAGGAGCAGAGCGCGCCGCGCGCCACGGCGTCGGGCCGGGTCAGCACCGGCCGTCGCACCACCGGCACGCTCACCAAGAAGGCATCGACCTCGACGCCGCAGCAGCAGCTCGACATCTCGACCCGCGTGATCGACCTGATCGCGCCGATCGGCAAGGGCCAGCGCGCCCTGATCGTCTCGCCGCCGCGCACCGGCAAGACGGTGCTGATGCAGAACATCGCGCACGCCATCACCGCCAACAATCCCGAGGTCTTCCTCATGGTGCTGCTCGTCGACGAGCGGCCCGAGGAAGTCACCGACATGCAGCGCACGGTGAAGGGCGAGGTGGTGAGCTCGACCTTCGTCGAGCCCGCGTCGCGCCACGTCGCCGTCGCCGAGATGGTGATCGAGAAGGCCAAGCGGCTGGTCGAGCACAAGCGCGACGTCGTGATCCTGCTCGATTCGATCACCCGCCTCGGCCGTGCCTACAACACCGTGGTGCCGAGCTCCGGCAAGGTGCTGACCGGCGGCGTCGACGCCAACGCCCTGCAGCGGCCCAAGCGCTTCTTCGGCGCGGCGCGTAACATCGAGGAAGGCGGCTCGCTCACCATCATCGCCACGGCGCTGATCGACACCGGCAGCCGCATGGACGAGGTGATCTTCGAGGAGTTCAAGGGCACCGGTAACTCCGAGATCATCCTCGACCGCAAGGTCGCCGACAAGCGCACCTTCCCGGCGATCGACATTACCAAGTCGGGCACCCGCAAGGAGGAGCTGCTGGTCGACCGTGCGACGCTGTCGAAGATGTGGGTGCTGCGCCGCATCCTCATGCCGATGGGCGCCGTCGATGCGATCGAGTTCCTGCTCGACAAGCTGCGTACGGCAAAGACCAACTCGGACTTCTTCAGCTCGATGAATCAATAGCTTTCGTTGGACCGCGCGCATCCTGCGCGCTCATCATTCTCGAGCGCGCAGGATGCGCGCGGTCCAATGAGACTATGACGCTCGGTCCCCCGTCAGCCGACCTTGTGTGCACGTCGACGTGCGCCTCGACCCGGTCCCGAGCCCCGCGAAGTCTGTCGTCGCGCTGGCGGTCGTCAGCATCGGCGAACGGCCCGTTGTGCTCGAGGAACGGGCTGGTGCGGAAGAGCGGCTTGAATCCCTCGGGCGGGTTGCTGTCGCTCACGCCGCCAGCACCGCCGCGCGCTGCTCGTCGGTGACCTCGACCTTCTTCCCGAACCACGCCTCGAAGCCCATGCGGCCCTGGTGGAGCAGCATGCCGAGGCCGTCGATACAGACGTTGCCGCGCGCCCGCGCCGCGGCGAGCAGCGGCGTCTCGAGCGGCACGTAGACGATGTCGTCGACCACCGCCGTCGTGGGCAGGCGGGCGAGGTCGAGGTCGAGCGGCGGCTGGTCCTTCATGCCGAGCGAGGTCGTGTTGACCAGCAGGGTGGCGCCATCGAGCATCGCGGACCGCTCGTCCCACCGCTCGATCATGATCTGCCGGCCATCGCGCGGCGTGAAGCAGAGGCCGAGCGCCGTCGCCGAGGCCTGCGTGCGGTTGATCAGGCGCAGCTCGGGCACGCCGGCATCGACCAGGCTGCAGACCACCGCGCGGGCTGCGCCGCCCGCGCCCAGCACCACGACCGGGCCCGCCGCCGCGCGCCACTGGGGCGCGCCTTCCTGCAGCGCGGCGAGGAAGCCGAAGGCGTCGCTGTTGCGGCCTTCCAGGCTGCCGTCGGACTGTTTGATGACCGTGTTCACCGCCCCGATCCGCTCGGCATCGGGATGGATGCGGTCGAGCAGCGGCATGATGTCGATCTTGTGCGGCAAGGTGAGGTTGCAGCCGCGCGCGTTCGGAGTCGATCTGAGGAAGGCGGCCAGCGCCTGCAGCGCCGCCGGGGTGGGCTCGACCGGCAGGCGGCCGTAGTAGCCGTCGATGCCGTGCTGCTTCAGCCAGTAGCCGTGCAGTGCCGGCGAGCGCGAATGCTCGACCGGCCAGCCGACGATGCCGGCGAAGGGCCGCCCGCGCGCCTCGGTCAGGAGGGCCTCGTAAGGGTTCATGCAGCTTTCTCCAGGCCGATGCGATGGCCGGCCAGGAACGACAGCAGCGGCAGCAGCGGCAGGCCGAGGATGGTGAAAT
>Ga0182738_1003083_pt1 | contig 19283 bp, 14 predicted proteins | sample eDN5th30CBELigMG_FD_128876 | JGI IMG/M metagenome (GOLD analysis project Ga0182738, IMG submission 128876) | Enriched Miracle-Growth compost microbial communities from Emeryville, California, USA - eDNA 5th pass 30_C BE-Lig MG (version 2)... ... | reverse complement strand
CGAGGTCTTCGCTATCGAACTGGATGAAGTTGGTGATTTCGTTGGCCATGGTATTCACTCCTCTATGTGGTTGCGATGATCGTTCCAAGGCACGGCGGTAAGCGGTGTTGCACCCTTGGGCCGGAGCGCAGCGAAGGAAGCCGAGGGCCGAAAAATTTGTCGCGCGAGGAGCCGCAGGCGGGAAATTTTTCAGGCTTCCGGCTTTGCGGCAACTGCGTCGACGTGCGAACGAGCGTCAAAAGCAACCGAATTAGAGGTGTGCTATATGCGCCAATATGGCAACTCTTCTCGTTGGCACAGACCGTTGACAAATACCGATTGTGCAACGCATGATAGCCGGATATAGCGCATTTTCAACGGGTCTTGTGTAATAGCGGCAAATTTCTATAACCATAACGGTTCTCCGCTCTGAATATTCGACAATGCCAATTTGGCTATGTTGGAGGGGCTTATCTGGAAGCTTGGGTCCGTCGATATAGATGCGGGCTCTCTACGTCCGCCGCCCATATTCCAAGCAAACGTTCGCGTGCTTCGTTCTCGGCATACCCATATTTGGCAATGTCGATGCCGTGGTTTCGCGGCAAGTAGCGCAACATCGCTTCAGCCTGACCCGCGCGCACCATTGCAATGCCGATATCCGTATTCCCGAGAAAGCACTGACCGACGGACCGGTTATAGCGATCGACGTCAATGATCCGGCAGGACACATGCATGCCGTCGATCATTTTGCGAAGGTACCTGCGCGCAACCAAGCCGCACGGCGTCTTGCCGTTCACAAAGCCACTCTGCTTCTTTTCGCAAGCGTCGATTGCGGCAATCCGCACGCGCTGTTGTCGTATGCTGATCGTATCGCCATCGATGACGCGGGCAGTTCCAGCAACGGAACCCGACCATTGTTCAGCGGCAGATAGCCCGACAGTCAGCAGCAGGGCTATCGCGACGGAGAAAATGCAACGAAAGATCACTGCATACCCTCCATTCCATGTCGGGCAGCAAGCCCGAAAACCGAGCGGGCAAGATGCAATTCGCCGGCAGCTGCGCGCTCTGTCATGGCCCGCAAATAGCCGCCCGGCGACTTCACTTGCCTCTCGTCGAACTTCTGCAGCGTGATTGCGATAGCAATCGCGGCGGCCTGTTCCCCCATCTGATCGAACGCACGGCGGCGTGCATCTTCGGAAATCCCGGCCATGCGGCAGATTTGCGGGGCGAGACGGGCCAAATCAGTCCAGGTGCGGGGGCGCGATATTCCATAGGTGTTCAGCGCCGGTATTGCCCGTAACAGATCCTGCAGGGCCACTAACGTTTGTGACGGGTGATGCGGTTGATTGACTAAGCTCGATTTGCCTCCCAGGCTTTTTTCGAAAGCCCTCTTACTGGCGAAGCCGGTCTTTAAGATACCGAGTTGTTCGGCATAAGCCGAACGCATTTCTTCTCTACTATCTACAAGGGAATAGGGGTTTGTAATTTGTTTGTGCATGTCGTTTTCGGCATACGGGCATGTCGATTCTTCGTTTCTATCGGAAGACTGATGACGGCGAGGCAGCTGCATCACCCTCTCGACGATCCATTCAATCAAGCTTGTCGCGCGTCGCAGAACAGCGCTTTTTGCCTTGCTCGCGATGCCTACTGCTTCGAGAACGCGCGCAAAACGCTTCTCGATCATGGCGCGCAGCCGCACGGGCAAGTCCTCGACGCAGGCGAGCGCGTAACGCAAATTGCGAACGGCGCCGCGATAGCGACGCAGGTTTGCATTGAGTGCGATCTTTTCCGCCTTTGCTTGCTGGACCATTCCGTCAAGCTCCGCGAAGCGGGCAATCAAAACGCGCAGATCAATACCGCAAGCGTCGGCAATACTGCCGTCCGCATATCGGACCGGATAGCGCTTGTAGTTGCCGCTGTCCTGCATGGTGATGACACCGGCGTCAAACAGCCGAGACAACATTCGGCTGACGCGGCCCTCGGATCGGCCGACCTCGAAGGCAAGTGCTGCATTGGATTTGAACACGATCGGTCGTCCGCCCTTGTCATAGCTCTCGGCTGGAGCCGTATTGATCAGGGCCACAAGCAAGTGCGCTTCGATGCCATTGATGAGGCCAAGGCAAGGAAGAGACTGCGCAAGGCCGATCAGCTGGCCACGCGTCACCGATCCGATTTCCGTGGACTGGGCCAGCCGCCGAAACTCGGTTCGTTGTGGTGTCTGTTTGCGGCCAACCTGCCGCGCTGGCTGTAGGGCTTCCCCCATCCTCCTCGTCTCCTTATTGAGGACCAGGCAAAGCTTTCCCGTTCGCCGAAAAGCGTTTTTGTTTGACTTTGGAAGTTGGGAGTGCGATTTATGAGGAACTGAATGTTTGTAATTTGCACCCCGCTTCCGGATTTTTTCGGGAGCGGTTTTTCTTTTATATCCTGGTCAGATTTCTCCTTGAGATGGTTATGAATTGCATCGGTGCAATGTTACCGATTTGGCTCTCTCCGACAACCCTTATTGTGCTACACCATATGGACGCTCTTGCTTTTATAACGGATATGTCGGGATTTTATGGGTATTTCAAGGTAAAAACCGTGGTTCTATGGCCGAAGATGCTTCTAGTGCCGAATCAGTCAATGTACCATTATGGTAACTTTCATAAGCGGTGAGGTTTTCAATCTGTCGCTGCGCGATTCGGGCCTCCGGCAACCCTACAGCGCGATATGAAAGCGCGGGTGCCTCCGGCCAACTACGTTCGCTTCGCTCTCTTCGTGTCAATTTGCAGAAAGAAATGAACCGATCCAAACTCTGTTCCTCAGTCAATATTGACATGGACCATAACATGGACCATTTATACTGCTAAGTATGAGCGAAACCCAAAGGAACATGGACCATGCGCGTATCTGTCAGTGACGCGAAAGGCCAGCTCACCGAACTGGTAAAGCGAGCGGAAGCCGGGGATGAAGTCATTTTGACCCGTCGCGGCCATGAGATCGCACGGCTTGTAGCCGTTGCGGCAGCGCCTGGCCCCAAGGGCCGACGCGCACTGATGGAAAGGGTCAGGGCAACGGCGGCGACGAAAGCATTACCCGGAGCTGATGCTGCACGCAGCCAAGACTTTCTTTACGACGACGATGGAATGCCTGTATGATCGCTGTCGATACATCCGCGCTCATGGCGATCGTGCTCAATGAGCCGAAAGGCGAAGCTTGTATGACGGCAATTGAACAGGCTGATGAGCTATTGATTTCCGCCGGAACAGTTACTGAAGCCCTCATTGTTGCTGCGCGACGTAATGTCGGCGAAGAGGTTGACGCATTGATTTCCGGGCTCGGCTTCGAAATCGTATCCGTGACAGCCGCTTCAGCACGCCGCGTCGCTAACGCTTACTCCAGATGGGGTAAAGGCATTCACCCAGCTTCGCTCAACTATGGTGACTGCTTTTCCTATGAAGTTGCTCACGAGCATGGCTGTCCATTGCTCTATGTAGGAGACGACTTCGTTCAGACGGACCTGCGCTCGGTTCTATAATGACAGCATCTCAATCCAATTCCTGGGCATGTTGTCCCGGAAGCTTGCCAAATTCCTGATGCGTGTTTCAAGATATTGCTCAATCCGCACTTCAAATTCGATGTCGACCTTGATAGCGTCGGCGACGTGTAAACATCACCGATAACGTGACCGGAGATGTCTGCATATCCCCGGCGGTCCGGGAAGAGCGCCGGGGATTTAAATAAATTGGGCGATGACGATGAACGTCGCAACACAGCACGTGCACACCATAAGACGTATCGCACAGAAAACAGTTCACTGAACCAAGCATCGAAACGATGATCATGTGCTGTTCTCACCTGCTCATTGGCTTCGGTGGTGAGAGTTGCAAATCAACGTTTCGACGACAAATTCTGCTCATATTCTGTTTATAGGAACCGGACGGCAAATTTTCAGGGACGCAATAAATGGATATGGGCTCTCTCGTTGGTTCGAAGCCAATACGCGCGACAGAAAAGGATCTGCGCAGATCCATGGCAATCGAAGCGTTGCTGACGCAGCCTCTGGGCGTTTTACCCAGCGAGACTGGCGATTCCATCCGCCCTGTATCGATCGGCTTCTTTCAGCAGCTTTCGCCTCTCCTCAAGCCTGAGGCAAGCGTTACGGCTCTTCGTCGCGCGATCGGCGCTCATGTTCATTCCAAGCGCTACTATCGCAGTTGTAGCCAGGAAGGTGCCATGCGTCATGACTGCGACGGCAATCCCGTCGAACCTGTGTCAGATGCTGACAGGCAAAATGCTGAGAAATGTCTGTCGGCATCTGAACAACAAAAGATCCAAACATTCAAACCGCTTACCACTTCTTCTTTGGCAGAGCCACAAAGCAAGCGCGACCTGATCCGTGCTTCACTGCTGGGTAGAAACCGCACTTAAATTGCTCCTTCTTTTGGGCACGGAGAATGCAGCATCGACTGAAGAATTCTACCGGCAGATAAGGGATCAAACTCGGTCAGAGCTTGCCTGTACAGGATCACGTCGAAACCCATCCGCCATTAGCCTTCATCCCGGAAAACAGAAGCTGACTAATTGAAAAGCTCCCTCCCCTCGCCTTCTGGGTTAGAGACCGCAAATAGCCACCAGGTGAATTGATGGTCGCCAGTTTCTGAAGAATCCATGCAATGGCGGTTGATGCAGTTTCCGCACCCATGGAGGCAATCGCTTCCTGATAGGCTGAGTGGCTGATGCCGAGGAAACCGGAGACTATTCGTGACGCATCATGGAGATCACGCCATGAGGCAATCCCCTTTGCACCATATTCGCGGATATCCGGACATGTTCGAAGCACCTGATCGAGAGAGATGGAAGGAGAAACCCGAACTCGATCCTCTTTTTCAGGGTTCACAGGAACAGAGTTTTCCGAAGAATTCACCTTCAAATCAATCTTTTTGCCATTTTGAGATTCAAAAAGGGATTCTGGCAGGGATTCATTATGCTGCCGCTCAGATTGAGCGACGCTGCCGCTCACTTCCGGAACATTTTCCATATTATTCAAAGCGATAGCCATCTCATTGCCAATTGCGTCAAGATTGGCCTTGATGACGGTCAGTTCGTCGAATGATGCACGGCGCGGAATGGCATCCACAACATCACGGAAACGGACGAACAAGTCTTGAAGAACAGCACTATGGTTGCCGGAAACATCGGTGTTGTCTGCAAACGCCGCCGCCATATCTCGTCGTATGACGGATACTTCATCGCGAAGCCGTTTCAGGGCTTTTTGATCACTGAGAATCTGATCCGCAACAGCGGCGATTTCACAGGCACGATCGAGCAAAGGGGCAAAGGAAAAGCCGAAGGCAAGTTCAACGCCTCCTTCCCTGTCCTTATGTGCATAGCGTTTGCGGGTTGGGCTATCCTTGCGCGCGATGATCCCTGCTTCAACGAGTGAAGCGAGATGGCGGCGCAATGTTGATTCCGGCATGCCATGAGCACGCAGCGAAAGCTGACGATTGGACGGGAAGACGACGAGACCGGTTTTCTCATTGATGTCATCGTCGGGAAGAAATGACAAAAGCGAACTGAGCACCGCCAGGCACCGATCATTCAGATCGAAGGCTGACTTGGCCACACAGAGCTGTTTGTAGATCACCCATCTGTTCACCCCCCTGCCCTGCTTCTTGGGCAGATCAGGATTTTGGGCAAACAACTTCATTCGTCCACGCAAAGTGGACGTGACAGTCTGCAGAATTTGCATTCCCTCTCACCTTTCAATAGGCAAAAGAAATCCACTCGCCAAAATGACGCCAATGACTCTTGACAGTGATTCATGGAAATGCGATTCTCTGATTACCACATCCGAGAGAGGCTTCCACGACGGCGACGTTTTGGGGGCCTTTTTCTTTTGGTCGTTATCCTTCTTTTCCGTCTACTAGATACTGCGCATGCAGTTCGGGCATTCTTTCCGCAAGAAAGTCAACGAAGCCTTGAGGAACATTTTTCTGAAAACTTAGCCGTGAACCCGCCTTGGACCGAGCAATCGTTGCCAGCAGTTCGCCGTTTGCTCGGATTTCACGCTGTACTTTAGATTCTTGCGTTGCTTGCTTCAAATCGAGTTGTTTCAAAGCCGCGACAGCGGCTTGAAAACGATCCGGCGGCGAGCTTGTCAGCGCCTGCTCAATTAGGAGCAGGGCATTGGATCGTGCGTTCCATAGTTCGCAAAACTCGAGCCAACGTCTGCGTCCAGTGTCAGGCGCCCTTCCGATTAGAAGCAATGCAGATTTCGGAACAGTAGTCGTGATGCGTAGCATCTCAGACAGATGTGACTTTGTCGTTGATAACGAAGCGCAAATGACATCACGCCGAAAACCTGCGGCTTCCTGTTCATGTGCAAAAAGACATTTTTCCAAGAAGGTAAGATCTTCCCGATTAGTGTTCTCTTCGCCCTGAAAGACAATTGCCTGCTCGTCCGTTAGTTCCTTGATAACGGCCCGGAACGGCAATCCCAATTGCTTTGCTGCATTCCAGCGACGGCGGCCAAACACGATCTGATAATGGTGTGTTCCATCGTCCAAAGGACGGACGAGACCAGGAACGATCTGTCCTCGTTCTCGCATTGACTCAACGATCTCTGCTATTGCTGACTCTTCATAAGAGCCATCAAAGCGATCTTGAATTGGCGAGGGAGCAATATCATCAACGTCAATGTCAATGATGCGATCGCCATCCTTCAGAATTTTCGCGAACGTCTCCTCGCGTTCGTGAAGCTGGCGAAGCCCTGCCGCCACTTTTCGAAGATGTGGCGATGGGGAAGCTGCTGGCGTCATGTCGCCTGTTTGCTCTTGCGGTTTCACAAGGTTTGCGAAGATGGATCGGGAATCTTTCCGGCTCATTCTCTGCCCCATGCTGTCCAAAGCAGCTTTTCGATTTCATCGTTCACAGCGTTGAGTGATTCCATCGCCCTGTCGTACGTTTTGGGCGCTGAAAAACGCGACCGCTGCACTTCATACAGGCTTTGCTTCCACGTGAGTGCATCTGCTACCGCTGTCGATTTCATTACCATATTCAGCAAGAGGTCCTCGCCGAAAACCTGTCGCATAAGAGCGGTCATATTAGCTTGCGGATGATCGTTTGCTTCAAATTTGGTTATGATGAATTTTGCAAAATCCCAATCAACTTCGGCTCCGGCATCATTCAACACCTGCATATACGACGCTGCGAGTTCGAGAAACTTTCCAGTAGCGTCAACATCGAGCATATGAGCAGGTACAGGAATTATCACACCCGTAGCGGCCGTAAGCGACGCAAGCGTCAAGAAGTTTAGGGATGGCGCCGAATCCATTAGGATAACGTCGTAGTCGTCTGAGACCTGATCCAACGCTTGCGATACACGAAGAAGGAAGTTGGTACCGCTTTTGCGCATTTGAAGCGCTACTGCAGTTTCAAACTCTGTCAGTTCCAGTCCCGCGCAAATTACATCCAGTCCCGGAATATGCGTCTGATGGATCAATTCTTTAGTGGGCCGGGGATTCTCAAACTGGATCGCTGCGTACAGAGTATCATCTACCCGTGGATCAAAATTGGGAAGCGTACCGTGTAAGCTGGTCAATGAGGCTTGCGGGTCAAGGTCCACAGCGAGGACGCGATAGCCTTTCAACGCGAGATAATGCGCTAAATGAATCGTCGTCGACGTTTTGCTCGACCCACCTTTAAAATTCGTAACTGCAATTATATGGCAAGCTTCGTCTCCGGTGCGTCGTGGGTTCATCCATTTCTTACGTCCCTTCGATGCAAGCATCATTCTGAGTTCAAGGACTTGTTCCAACGTATAAAGGCGGCGCCCATTGGATGTTACCTCTGGCGTCGGACCTATATCTTTTTGAACGACTTGGCGGATATAAGCTTCCGAAACGTCCAGCAACGCAGCGACTTCCGTCGAAGAAAATTTACGCATTTCTCGCCGGGCATCTGGCGGATACTGAGCGATTGAGAGATTCTGCAAAGCACTTTCGAGCTTGCCTGAAAAATCCTGCATAAACTGAAGACTGCTCAGGTGGCGATTCACGATTTTATCCTCATTGAATTGGAGCATATTAGACGCCACTAGAGTTAACGAATGGTAAAACCAAGTGTAGTTTCGCAAAAATATCAAAGTACGAACTTTTTACGCAACTTCAAACTAGTCCGATTCGGGCGGTGAGAAAAGAGGAAGTTCCCCGCGGGGAACTTTTCAAAATTTTGTATTGTGAAGCGTGAGGATGCGTGGTGAAGTCCCGCGGCCTCACCTTGTACATTGCATCAGTGCTTCATGGTTCCCCGCGGGGAACTCCAGGAACTCTATTCCTAAATTTGGAAGCGAGTGTCGCGCCCTCCCCTCTTTGCAGTCTACAGAATGCAGGACATAAAGGGGTGAGACAAAACATGCGGATAATGAGAGTTTAATACATATCGATGTACGGCTCTTTGGTTTCTCTGACCATTCTGGCAAGTTCGGAAAGCGTGCTGAACCACGGAGTGGTTTCCTTATTTGCGGCCTCGAGAATTCGGATAGGGAAGCAGACTGCATCGCGGGTCGAAGAATTGAGATCATCGACAAGACGTTCGTCGCTCCGCGCTATCGCTTCGGCCTACTTAAGTGCTTCGTTTAGCTCTATTTGGGTGAACGCACCATTTTCAACTAAGGCATGATTGACGGCAAGAATTGCCATGCAAAGTCCTTCGATCTGCAGATTGGCTACGTACTTTTTACCTCCTGTGGCTAGAGGAGAATAACGCTGCGCTGCTGTCTTTTGATCCGGGAGGGGGCTTTTTGACGGATAGTCAAGAATGGATGCATGTCTGAATGCTTCTCTCTGTGAACAGTCCCCGACTGTCACTTGCTCCTGGTTGACGCGAGAGGTAACTCTGGTCCGTAATCATTTAGCGGGGGGGCGGAGAATGAACTTATGGAAATGTGTCCAAGTCTGCTGGCGCAAACTCGCTGTCACGACGCATCCGGCGTCTGCATCGCGATTTGTTGATCTAGCGCCTACCGCAGAGGCTGACAACGCTGATATCTATTTCGAAGCGTTGGATTACGCCATCAACAGACATGATGTGCTCAATATCGCTTTGACAGGTCCTTATGGCTCAGGGAAAAGCAGCGTCATAAAGTCGTTTCTTAGAAAACATCCAAAATTGCGAGCATTGCAGCTCTCTCTAGCTTCCTTCTCAGCTGAAGTTAATTCGACAGAAAAAACGCTTACCAAGAGGGAAATTGCCGAAAACAAACAGGAAGTCGAGCGGAGCATACTCCAGCAGATCCTTTATGTCTTAGAAACAGATAAGCTGCCCTTCTCCCGTTTCAAGCGCATACAGGTTCCTAAGCGGGCGGCAATCGTCAATTCGTTTTTCATTACAATTGGTTTGGTTTGCGTTTGGTACCTCTTTAATAAGCAAGCGGACCTTTTGTCTGGAAGCTTTTTCAAGCCGTTTGATGCATCTAACTGGATCAATTATCTCTCAGTCAGCTTGGCTGTGGTATTCGCATTGAAGATAATCCACGTCGTCTATACGACCAGTTTTGGTCTCTCACTAAAAAGTCTGTCGTTGAAAGACGTTCAGATCGCACCAGCCGCAACTAGTGAGGAGTCGATACTCAATAGGCATCTTGATGAGATTTTATATTTCTTCCAATCCACTGACTACGACATTGTCATAATCGAAGATCTAGATCGTTTCGAAAATCCGGACATATTTGTCACCCTTCGCGAGATAAACGGACTGATCAATGCAAACGAAGCGATCAAGCGGCGCGTAAGGTTTCTCTATGCTCTAAGAGACGATATTTTCGCGAACACAGACCGCACCAAGTTTTTCGAATTTATTGTCCCCGTAGTCCCGATCATCAACCACTCAAACTCCATTGACAAGGTCCTTGAACAAGGACAGCGCGTTGACCTGCATACGAGGCTGAATACGCAGTTTATACGGGAAGTCTCAAGGTATCTGACCGATCTGAGACTGATCCGAAATATATTCAACGAGTATGTAGTGTATTCGGTCAATCTCAAGGCGCATGGTGAGGGACTTCTTGATCCGAACAAACTTCTTGCCGTCTTAATTTACAAAAATGTGATCCCAAAAGATTTCGCCGCTCTCCACCGACAAGAAGGCACGCTTTCACGGATCTTGGCACGTTACGAGGACTACGTTTCAAAGATTGAGGGTGACATCCGCGCCGAGGTTTCCAAGATCGAGACGGATCTTAAAATCGGCGACGCTCAAATGTTGAGAGATCAATCCGAACTACGCAAAGTCTACGCAATGGAGATAATTCGACGTATCCCGCACGGTCACGCTCATCTTCGTACTTCCAATGGCAATATTAAGTTGAACGATCTGCCTGAAAGTGAAGCACTTGAGACGCTGATCGCTCAAAAAACAGCGATAACCGGTCATGGGTCCCAGATAGATCTCTCTGATCTGGAAGACTCGTTAGATCCCTTCCGGTCTTTCATCCAGCGCAAGACTGATATCGATCGCAAATCTTCGGCATTTAAGCAGAGTTCGGAGAAGCGTTTGCGAGAACTAAAAGCACAGCTCGCATCGCTCCGTACTCGAAGATTTAATGAGGTTGTCCGTGAGAGCGCGGAACTGATAGAAAAGGTTTTCGCCGAGGTAGGCGAAAACCGCGATCTCCTTAAGTATCTAATTCTTGAAGGGTATCTAGACGATACATACTACCAGTACATATCACTTTTTCATGCAGGTCGGCTTTCTCCAAACGACAACAATTTCCTTGTTCAAATTCGTGGCTACACCAATCCTGCCCCGGACTATCAGCTCGACAATATTGCTGAGGTGATCGCCTCGATGAGAGAACAGGATTTCGGTCATCACTTTGTACTAAACAGACACATCTTCGATTACCTACTCATGGACCTTGGAGGGAACTCGAAGCGTCTTTCTGACGCTGCGAATTTCATCGCTACACACTTTCAGGAGTGTGGACCATTCTTCCGAAGCTATTACGCAAAAGGCTCAAAGGTCGAGAATCTTACCCGGACCTTGATGTCAAAATGGCCCGGCTTTACGTCCGTTGCATTGAGCGGGCCGGAGGGCGCGCCACATGCAGCGCGAATACTGGCCTATGCGCCTGACCAAATGCTGAAGAATACCTCCGTCGCTGGGTCACTTAGATCATTCTTATCCGATCACTTACGTCAGGTTTTGGTCGAGGACGTTCGTTTCGATTATGACCGTTTGCGGACGCTGGCGTTGGAGATTGGTGACGTTGGTAGCCTTGAGGATTTTCCAGAAGTTCTATCATTTATCGGGCAGGAAGGTCTGTATCGCATTTCTAGCGAAAATATCAGAAACATCGTTAGGCTGGTTATCAGTTGGAAGGATCTCGTAAATCTCGAACGGCGAAATTTTTCGACTTTGAAGGAAATAAATGATCCGTCACTGCTCAAGCGCATCGACGCAAATTTTCGAGCTTACTTGAGTGATGTGCTGCTTGCCCTCCCAGAGAATACAGAGGAGGAGGCTACGGTCGTCATTGAAGTACTGAACCGAGATGATGTTGAACTCGAGTTGCGTGCAGAATTTTTGAAAAAGCAGACCGTCACTTTCTCGAGCTTCGACGATATTCCGGCTGCTTTCCATCGAAGCGTGCTGGAAGAAAAACAAATTGAAATATCATGGGAAAATTGCGTTGGCTTCATGGGAAGCGAGCAGTACGACCAAAACCTACTCACAGCTTATTTGCGGGATAAGGAAATTACAGCAGTGCTCTCGCGTCGACCAGTACCAAGCGATGACGCATCTATTGGTATACGCCGATTCTTGGTTTGGAATAACGCGTTCGAACTGCAAATCTATCAATCCTATGTTCGTCAACTCCCGAGGTATTTCACCTATATTCCGGAGGTAGATGCCAATAAGATCAAGATTCTGATAGAGGAGCGCAAAATCGACTTCACCGCTCAAAACTTTGAGAATCTGCCGAATGTTGAGCTTAAGGTCCTGTTCATAGCAGCCAATTTCACCGCCTATGAAGCAAAAAAAGGTGACTACGCGTTCGGCGATGAATTCCGTGCTAACCTATTGCGGAGTGGGATCACAGATGCTCAGAAATTGAAATTAATTGGCGACATGGATCAGTCTTACATCGCTGGCACTGCTTCCGTGGCAGCTGATGTCAGTTCAATTTTTGATAGGAATCCGATTGACAGTCATGGCTACAGTGCCGAGTTCATCAAAGCGGTGATCCTGAACTCTCGCGATACTGAAGTTCAAATATCGCTTCTCAACAAGCTGCACTCCGCGCTATCGGTTCCAGACGTCCGAGAGGTCCTTCGAAGATTACCTGGATCCTACCAAGATATCGCTACGTTCGCCAGATCGCCGAAAATAGTGAACAATGATTTGAATCAGCAACTGGCGGCGTGGCTTAAGGATCGGAATATCATTTCTTCATTTGGCAATACTCTCCTCGGCGCGGAAATCAGAATTCATACGTTCAAAAAGGAGCCATGAGTTCACAGATGGCACGTCGAAGACGTGCTTGTATCACTCGCTGCGGGGGGCGAGAGCTAGGTATGGGCCATGTGGCTCCAATGCTGGACGTTAAAGCAATCGCGATGCCCGTCCGCTGCGCCGTTTGGCGTTGTTGTAATAGTCGGACGCTTGCTGCACGGAGCGATGGCGCGATTGTTCCATGGCTTCCGGGAGCGGAATGCCACGATTGGCCGCTTCGGTGAGATAGCCGGAACGCAGGCCGTGCGCCGAAAACGCCTTTGGATCGAGACCGGCGCTCGCGGCTCGTGCTTTGACGATCGCATTGACCGTTTGGGCATCAATCGCCTGGCGTCCGAGATTGTTCCATCGATCGACAGAGCGAAACAGGCTGCCGCTTTCGATCTTCGCCGCTGCAATCCATGCATAGAGCGCGTCGACGGGGCGCCCGGTCAGATAGACGACCTCGTCATGCTCGGCACTGGCCGTCTTGGTGCGCCCGAGGCGGATCGACAAAGAGGGGAGGGGGCTGCCATCCTTGTCGATTACCGGCGCTTCCAGGGTGAGCTGTTCCATTGAGAGCCGTGCAACCTCGCTGCGCCTGCGGCCGCCAGAGGCGAAAGCGACCATCAGGATGGCCCGATCACGCAATGTGCGCAAATCGTCACCAACACAGGTTCCCAGAAGTTTCGTCATGATGTCGCCGGTAATGGCCTGCGCACTCTTGCGGCTGCGGGGACGATTGGTGGCACGCACGGCAAGACGCAGAGCAGATTTGACGGACGGTGCCGAAAATGATCCTTCCAGCCCGCGCCAGCGGGTCAATGTCGACCAGTTGGACAGACGCCGCCGCACGGTTGCTGGCGCGTGCGGTCCAGATGCGCGCAAAAAACCCTGGCTGCGCAATGCCTTTTCCACGCCGGCTGGCATGCCGTGATCCGGATCGATCTCGCGTTGCTGGTGTCGCCACAGATGATGGGCGATGAATTTCAGGAGCAGGGCTTCGGGTGCCGGGAAGGGCAGGGGACTGCCGGTTGCGGCCAGCGACCAGGCTTCGAGATAGGCTAGATCCGAGGTCAGGGCGCGGAGCGTATTCTCGCCCATGCCTTCTTTGACCAGATGGCGGAGCGTCTCGACGTCCTGATCGGTCAAAATCTCGGCGAGCATGTCGCGCCGGTTCATCGGCAGGACGGCGGCAATCGTATCGAGCTGCAGCGCACGGCGCTCAGTGGCGGGATCGGGCAATTGGGCCAAGGACAGTCTCCATGATTGGTCAAGAGACGCTGCTTTCGCGTGCATTGCCCCAACTTTTACCGATTTGCGCCCTGAAATCAATCACCATCGATACTGTATAATTATCGGATGTTATAAGCCCAACAATAGAGCATCGCCAGTGCCGGACATTACATAAATACTGGTGTCCGTTTAAGACTTCATTTACTATAAATTCAATGCGTTACGATCTCGCCGATTTGCCTCTTCGGACCTTGCTCGAGCCGCTGGCCCGCGCCAGTGAAGCCTTGGCGCGTCTCGATGAACGTCTTGCCCACTCGCCTGTCGGCGCGGGGCTGATCGAACGGTTGCATTTTGCCGATGCCTGCGCCTCGCTCTGGCTCGATGGCGAGCTGGTCGAGATTGAAGATCTCGTCCTGCATGAGGCAGCACGCGATATCCGCTCACCCAGCCACCAACTCACCATTGCCCGCGACGTGCTGCAGACAAGGCGGCGCATTGCAGCGCAGCCGCCGGACTGGGCGTTGAGCCCGAACGGTCTGCGCAGCCTTCGGGTTGGCGGGCAGGCGTGGCCTGCACCATCGCCTGGTAGGGGCATCGCCGCGGAGATCGAAAGCGCCGTGGTGCCGGATGCGACGGTCGATGGGCAGCATCGGAACGGGGAGGGGAGAAAAAATCGTCTGGATAACGGGCTCGACCTGCCCGGCGTTGATCTCGACGCCATCGACGCCGTGCTGGCACGCTCCGAAACCGTTCTCGCCAAAGCGAGACAGCCGCAGCGGTTGCCGAAGGCCGAGGTCGACCCGCTGATCCGCGACCCCGACTGGGATGAAGACGAACGGCTCGACGAATGGCGGGCGGTGTTACGTTCGATCAGCGATCTGCCGCCGGTGTTGCAGGCCATCCTGGCACTCGATGTCTGGAACGAGCTCGCGGTTTTGCAGCGGGCGCCGTGGCTGGGCCGTTTGCTGGCGGCATCCCTGTTGCGGCGCAACGGACTGACCACGAAGGCACATCTGCTGGCCTTCAATGTCGGCCTGAAAACCATCCGCGTCGAACGGCGCCGTCATCGCAATTTTGAAACCCGGCTTCTCGGCAGTCTTGAAGGCCTGATGGCCGGAATCGAACTCGGCTTCAAGCAGCACGACCGGCTGGTGCTGGCGCGGCAGATGCTGGAACGGCGGCTGAAGGGCAGGCGGGCCTCGTCCAATCTGCCGGGGCTGATAGATCTGGTGCTGGCGAGGCCCCTGGTTTCGGCTGGCATGATCGCCGCCGAACTTAGCATCACACCCCGTGCCTCTCTGCGCCTCGTCGAGGAGCTAAACCTACGCGAAATGACCGGCAGGGGGAGGTTTCGCGCGTGGGGGGCATTGTAGTACGCGGCGTCCCTATTTTAAGTTGAACCTTGGAATTCCGCGTTATCGCTGTGGCATTCGGGACTTGCCCCTGTCAATCGCTCACAAACGTAGATGTTTGCATTGGCAACTCCCATGCTGAACCCAGTTTAAACATGGCGTCTAGCCATTGTGGCGGATTGTCTCTTGGAGTGCCCACCCGATGAACATACCATCATTTTTAGCGTTGCAAATGAGGAGCTTGTCAGCAACTCTAGCTGGTAGAAAGAGCGATTCGGGGGACGATGGTGCGCCTAATCTGTTTTGATCTTCCGGAAAAAGAAAAGAGTGTAGGCATGAGAATGGTAAGATAGGTCAGCGTTTGCTGACCGAAATTTGAGTCACAAACGGGGCATAAGTGTTTGTAAGGGCAGTAGAGGGAGAGTTTTCCGAGCTGGGGATCGGAAGACAAATTGACCGAAGAGGGCAGACTGCGCTCGTGGAGTATTTTGACTCGCCGAGCAGTGAAACTCACGTTTATTCGATGGATGGTAAGCTTGTTGCACAGGTTTCGCTGCCTGTGCAGACACGCATTTACTATTTTAACAAAGATACGGCAGCTTGGGAAATTGGCCGCGTTCTCGATGACCAAGGTGAATTCCTTTACGTCAAGTTCCCTAACGGGACAGACAGGCGTCTAAAGCCTTTGGAAACCTTTGTCAGATGGGCAAAAGCCATTTCCGACCCAACGGCATTCTTGGCGGCAAAGATTAACGAGACGCCTCGCTTCTCGGCGGGGCGAAGCGGGTTTGTCCGCTCGCTCGTGAGCCAACGAGGGGCCACTATTGGTATGTCCGCTGTGGTTTCTTCGGCCATCGAAATGGAGGCCCACCAAATCGAGGTGGTTCGCCGCGTGCTACAGGACCCGGTGCAACGCTACCTGCTTGCAGACGAGGTCGGGTTGGGCAAGACGATCGAAGCAGGAATGTTGATCCGCCAATGTCATCTTGACGCGCCTGATGTCCAAATACTCGTCGTTGTTCCGGATGCACTTGTTCAGCAATGGCGCAACGAGCTGACATCCAAATTTTTTCTCGGCTATTGCCTTGATCAATCGTTACACGTTGTTTCCTACTCCAACGTTGAACGTATCAAAGCTCTACTCCCGGGCATCGCAATGCTCGTCATTGACGAGGCCCATCACCTAACCGAGCGCCCGGGGGCGAGCGCTAGTAGCCTGTACACTACAATCGCGAGAGCCGCTCCGGCTATCGAACGGCTTATCCTTTTATCTGCGACGCCCGCTCTACATAATGAACGCGGCTTTCTCGAAATGCTTCATCTGCTCGACCCCGACACTTATTCTCTTGATGACGAGCCGGGATTTCGGCAGAGGGTTAAAAATAGGCAGGCACTAGCCCAGATCGCGGCTGGGCTTACGCCCGACAATGCCTTGTTCCTGGACGAGCGACTTGCCGAACTTGCAGACCTCTTCCCCGATGACGAACTGCTCCATACGTACGCGCGAGAATTGCTCTCGGTAACGAGTGAAATGCCAAGTGAGGACGATCCGAGATTGATCTCGGCGATCAATGTGCTGAGAGCACATCTGAGTGAAGTCTACCGGCTTCATCGCAGGGTCCTCCGGCATCGGCGCAGCAGCGTCGGCGGTTTGACACCCCATCGAGCCGGCGCCCACGTTATCGAATACCGTTCGGAAGAGGATGGCCGACTGGCCAACACCACTGAAGATTGGCGATTTGAGGAGTCCGTGGTCTCGGCAGACGATTCAACCGGTAACGCCCGACTTAAGCGGGCATCGGGGTATGCCAAGGTGCTCGACCATTCGTCGCAATATGCGGCGAGCGGCAACGGGGTCATCGGCCTGCTCACTCGTCGACCAGAGCTTGTCGGCAACAGTGAAAAATTCGGCCGCGTTGCCGAACAACTAAATAGAGACGGGCGTTTCGAGGCAAGGCTTGATGCGCTGATAATGGGTATTCAGCCCATGCTCGTCCCCAAACAGCAGGTGGTTATCTTTTGCTCGGATGAGAGGACGGCCGATAAGCTTGCAAAAGGCCTTGAGGATCGATTGAAGGCTGTTGTCTATCGTCATCACCCGGAGGACGAGAGTTGGCAGGCCTTCAACGACAATTCTGAACAGGCGATTTTGGTCTGCGATCGGCGCGCTGAGGAGGGACTAAACCTGCAGGGCGGACGCAAGATCGTGGTTCATTACGATCTTCCTCTTAACCCGAACCGGGTAGAGCAACGGTTGGGGCGTGTCGATAGATACGGATCAGGAGACGCAATTCGATCAGTCGTCCTAAATTGTCTGGATAATCCGCTTGAAGGCGCGTGGATAGGGTTTCTGGATAAGGGATTGGAGATTTTCAATCGATCTGTCGCAAGCCTCCAGTACTTCATCGAGGACATGAATAGTGCGTTGGCCCATTCATTGTTCGATGGTGGCTTGGACGCTTTGCTCGAATTGACCGAGGCGAGTGCTGGTAGCGACGGGCTTATTGCAAAGGAAATGGATAGCCTGGATCAACAGGATGCACTGGACGCTCTCGGTGTTACGCCTTCGGAATTGCTGGACCAACTGTCAGACGTCGACGAGGATTGGCAAGGCCTGGAAAGGCAGTCCAACAACTGGATTGAGGCAACGCTCCAGTTTCGCCGAACAGTGGAGCACATTGCCGGCGGCAGCGAAGCAAAAGGTGCTGTCCCGTTCCGCTACCAATACGCTTCATCGGGACACGCCACTTTGGTGCCACTAGAAACATTCTATGCCCAATGCCAGTCGGCGGTCGATCGATCTCAATCTGCCGCACTCGCAAGAAAAATCAGAACGGTCCCAGTCACGTTCCGGAGGAGAACAGCGCTCAGCCGGGCCGGCCAATCGCTGGAAACCCGAGTGCTTCGATATGGAGATCCTTTCATCACTGGAATGTGGTCGATCACACAAGGTGATGACCGAGGTCGGTCTACCGCGTTATGGCGCTATTTACCTGGTCACAAGAGCGATGGCCAAACTGATCTGTTCTTTCGGTTCGATTTCATTGTCGAGGCTGATGTTTCAGCGGCCAATGGGGTTCTTTTAGCGGCGTCCCGGTTCAACCGGTCGTCGCAAGCTGCGGCCGTACGGCGCGGAGACATGGCGCTTCCACCATTCTTCTATACGATTTGGCTCAACCGCGACCTCGACCTCGTGGAAGATTCCTCCATCCTACGAAAATTGGATCTCGACTATCGCCCTGAGGCCGCCAGGGATGGGGCGCGGGATTTCAACCTAAACCCTAAACGTTGGCATCAACTGGACCGTTTTGACATCCCGGAACTTGGACACTGGTCGGGTTTATGCTTCGAGGCGCGGCGACGAAGCGAAGAAATGCTGAGGACATCACCAGGTTTCGTGCAAAGTTTGGCAAGTGCGTTCAGTCATGCTTCAGAGACCGACGTCGGTCGAATTGGACAGTTGGCGGCCCGGGCAGGGCGAACCGGCAGACCGGACGACGTTGCCGATCTGGAATTGGAGCGAGCCCTGTCTAAAGCCTTGCTGGACGGCATTGTCGCTCCTCGCATTCATGTTGATGCGGTCCGCGCTTGCTTCCTGAGCGGACTTGCTTCTGCAGCGTCGACGTTGGACAGACCAACATGAATGCTAATCTCGACTTTGACGTTCTATATGCAGTTCTGGCGGGATGGCCTAGCGTCGAGTTGCCAACCAGTGTCCAAGATGGGGTGTTCGACCGCATTCTCCAAATGCTAACACTTTATCAAGCACAGGATGGAGCGGCTGTATCTAGTGACTTTATAAGCCTGCTTCGCCAGGTTTTAAGGCGTCATGCTCTTCAAACGGAGACAACTGCGCGGTTGAGGGTGCCGGCTTTGTCCATGTGGCCTACACGCGATCAATGGGCGCAATTTGGTATTCGCGCTCAGCGAGTCGGAACACACCAATTTTTGATCGAGGCCGATCCGTACGCTCCCTCATGGCTAGGCGAAAATGATGTGCCGATTTTCGAGGACTCGTTTGCAGAACGAGAAGTCCGCCTCGATTGGCGCCAACCGATAGATCCGTTTCTTGCGGACGCTAGCGATTTCTCGACCTATACCTCGCCCGGACAACGTGAAGCCGTCCGCAGTGCGTTTCTTATGGCTCCGGGCGAAACACTGATTGTTTCGCTGCCGACCGGATCCGGCAAGAGCTTCGTGGCTCAGGCGCCTGTGCTTGTTCGCGGTCTTGAGTCGGGACTT